>JAABUK010001655.1_pt1 | contig 41846 bp, 43 predicted proteins | sample 5559141 | NCBI WGS metagenome assembly JAABUK01 (sample SAMN10711869, study PRJNA513367) | rock metagenome | isolation source: Antarctica rocks | place: Antarctica: Victoria Land, Pudding Butte nord | collected 2016-01-03 | reverse complement strand
GTGCCGTTTACCGCTGATTGGGAAAGAATACAATCGCAATGATACAAACGTTTGTGCGCCGTTTCTCCTTCTCGACATCTACGAGGTGGAAACCCGAGAGTACGAGAAGGAAACCCGGTCGGCTTCCAGAGGCGGTTTGCATGTTCCACTGGTCTCTCGATTACCGTCGTAGTAAGTTTAGTCATGAGCTGGACCTGTGTTGATCGATGAACATGTCATTTGGTTAATATCTGAATATACAGGTAGGTACCGTGCAGGTGGAACAGGAAGTTTTTTTACGGGGTCTGAAAACGCCATTGACTCTCACCCAAGCCCGGACAGTCCAAACTCAGATCGACTTCCCTACATCCTTTCCCCAATTGGAGCACAGCTTGACCGCATGACCTTCCTCCGCATAAACACATTCTCTATCACTACCACCAGCAATTGGGAAAGAAAGACCAGCGTAGCCGATCCCCATCTCCCCGTTATGTCCATCATTAATCTGGAAAGTCATCGGAGCATTCGCAGAATTGTAATTTATAGCTGCAGTAGTCAAGCCGGTCAGTGCAGCCCCCAATACGCCCCAAGTCATTGTCCCGACTTTGCTTTGCACCCAAAGCTCTACATTTGTGTTTGGCGGGGCGGAATACCAGCCTTTGCCATCGATCGGGCCGTCTCCGTTGGCGAGGATATGGTTATGGACGTCAACAGCGGCTTGAGAAAAGGCTTCATGGACACTGAAGTAGCCTTGGGGCATGCTATCTATGTGACCATAGTCGAAAAAGGTGTATGTTCGGGTCCCAAGGGTGCACCAGAGATATTTCATCCATGGTGAATCCGAGCCTGACGGTGCAAGGTCTGTCTGAAGGACCGAGTGATCGCGGTCGGCATAACTCTCCGAGTCGGGAGCACTGATGGGTTCAAGTTAGCTATAATCTGCCTCTAGGCCTCTAACCTTGTCTGGACGCTACAGTGGATAACCTACGCGCCAGCAACGACCGAAGGTGCATTTGAGCATCTCAAAGCCGCATGATTGTCTCTCCGCAGCTTATTGGCTTCTTGAGTAAGTTCGACTGGCGTTGCTTGTGTGGCAATAGTAAAGAAGTTGACAATAAGAACACTGCTCGGCAGGAGTAGCTTTCGCAACATGGCCACAGGAAGCTTTGAGGATCGCTAGCAGATACTTAGGAGTAGCGAGTGAATTGAATCTTTTGAGTGAACAACTATGCAGAATAGCGATTGAGTAGAGATACCCTAAAGATATATGCCAGAGACTAAATGACAGCAACAGCAGGAAATGCTAAGATAGCGCAAATCGCCTGAGAGTCGCAAACATATTTACCGAAACCGTGATGAGTATCCGCAGAGCCGCATCTGGGCACATTCATGTTTTGGCTGTGTTTCCAGCGGCAGTTGGGGGATGTACAATATACTTGCGTGCCGTTCCAGCGGAGTCACTGGATATGCCACCTGTCCAGTACAACACTCCCGTAATTCCGCGACTTACTGGCGTTTTGGCTATCTCTGTCTTGGCTGTCTCATTATCAATTTAGCGTCCCGGCTCTTGCCAAGCCACTCTACCACTTTCCCATCTCGCCAATAATAGCAGATGAAAGCAAATTTAGGCGATCTTGCGAGGCGTCAAAACTTCCGTTATGTATCAGGCTTGAAACCGTTGGTAGGACTGGCGACCTCTTATCCATTTCTTCTTCCGGTTCTGATATGTGGTTTCCTCTAAGACATTAGCACCCGGTGGAGGCCTTTGCGCTGGCTGGGAGAAGTTGGGCCGCTCAACGTCTGCGTTGCGTTGTAGACTGCTGAGTCTGGCGGTTTAAATCTTGATAGATGTGTTCGGTGATGTGTCTCATTCATTGAAAGAAGCCATGACCTTGACCTTTCGTCGGGCCTTGAGTTCATGAAGCCGACCCATATACTCATCAAATCTCTGTCGTGTTGTTGTTGGGGATCAGGCGTGTTCAGTATTTACCTTACCTTTTCATGGGTGGCATTATCAAAAACGTCTTTACCAGTCCAGACTACTTCATCAGGGTATGTATGTAGTCTGGACGCGTTCCATGATATGAGGGACACAGTTACTTGTCCTTTGCAGCAATCAATCTCGCTCGGACACAAACGTAGCGAAGAAACGATCACCAGTCAAAGGAAAAAGCGCTAGTAGATACCACTAATCCTAATCGAGCGCGTATTTTTATCTCGATGTGCGTCACGTCTATGCGCGCATTCACATTCAGATTGAATGCTACCAACGGCGACAATGGCAGATGGCGTTGGTGATGATTTACTCCGGAGTCCTGCGTAAGTCCTCTGACTTCGAGACGAGATGTACTACTGACCGCATTCAAGGGACGATCATTATCCTACTATCCAGCGCCTGCCTTCCTCATACAACCCGCTGCACTCCTTCAGTCTAGCAAAGGGCGACGAGAAACATTACCAGCAGCAGTATGGCGACATGTACTTCTTACGGTTGGCGATGCTCAAACCTGCGGTCGAAGAGATAGCGAAGGAGGCATGGGGAGAATTAGAGGTACAACAGATTCCGTTCACGACATATGGGGCATGATTCTCAGGATGCTCAGTGTATCAGATAGCAGGGGAAAGCGTCCGTCGCGTTGATCGCGTTCTCGACGTGCGGCAAGGTGATCTTTGTTGGGTTGCTGGAACAGTATACATGGACATGCCGTTGAAGCCGAACATTCTTGATGACATCTCAAAAGACGTGTGTCCAGCTACTGTTGGTCGTATGTTCAATCAACTCATTCCGTTCTAGAACTGGATTGCTGCACCTCCACCCCGCGAAAAATATGTTTCGCCATCAGGCCAGGATCAGACCATGCTGGAGGATGAATCAGGTCGACTACGCTTGATTGGTACACCTTTACAGATATCGATGTTAGTGACTGGATGCATCGTCGCGGTAATGGGTACAGAAAATGCGGATGGAGATTTCGAGGTAGTGGACATGAAGGTCCCGGATCTGCCTCGGCAACCACAGCGATGGGAACGAGACGAAGGAGACGCAGCATTGGCGAATGGGAATGGGAAGTCGAATAGCAGACAACAGAGTGGTCGGCAAAAAGGAGGCAAAATAGCTATAGTCAGTGGGCTGGGCATCAATGGCGACGAGGGCGATACTTTGACCCTCGATCTCCTTATGGAATTTTTATTAGGGGAAGCATGCGGCCCATCAACCCAACAAGAAGTGGGAAAGATATCACGATTGATAATAGCCGGCAACTCTATCTCGGAAGGCTCCCCCTTACAAGTTCGAGACGAGCTGGATGGCAAAAAATCAGGCAAGAAGTACGGCTACGATTCATCGACGTACAACCCGGTTCCCACCCAACGTTTTGACGAGTTTCTCGCAACTCTACTCCCTTCGATGCCGATCACATTACTTCCTGGAGAGGACGATCCCGCCAATGTGTCTTTGCCCCAGCAACCCATCCACCCTGCAATGTTCCCCCGGAGTAGAAATTATGGGACAACGTTAGGATCCGAAGAGCCAGGCTGGTTTGACAGTGTCACGAATCCGTGGGAAGGCGATGTGGATGGATGGAGGATGATGGGGAATGGAGGCCAGCCGATCGATGACATATTCAAATATGTGGAAGGTGACGAACGGCTGGATATGATTGAGAATCTATTGCGGTGGAGATGTGGTGCACCTACTGCCCCTGATACCCTGTGTAAGAATATCCAAAGTTCCAGTGAAACAATTGCTGACTACCACCTTTTAGGGTGCTATCCGTTCCAAGACAAGGACCAGTTTGTAATCGAAGAATGCCCGCACGTCTACTTTGTGGGGAGCCAGCCCGGCTTTGAGACGACTGTCATTGAGGGTACAGCTGGTCAAAGCGTTCGGCTAATTGCCGTGCCAAAATTCAAGGAGACGGGTGAACTGATCTTGCTGGACACAGATACTCTAGATATCGAGTCCGTAAAGTTCGAGATCTTCAATGAGAAATGACAAAATGATACGATTCAGTCAGTCGTAATCGAACTCAACGGATCGTGCCCTCTAAGCTAGAGGGACAAGCGTCTAATAGAACGCCTTTAGAGACGACGATTCATTATCCAGGCGCGAGAAGACACAACTCCACGGAATGGGCATATCCCAAAGCTTCACAACAGAAGGGCAAAGTAGAGGCTTATGAGTAGGGAGGTTGAAAATAGAGGAGAGCTCTAAAGTGCTCTCCACGCGCCACGATTCGTATCACAAGCCGATGAATGTTTGTATATTGCACCTCGTCCCTGCTGAGACTGATATAGTCCTCGATCATATTGATCTTAGTGGGTGCAATTTGCATGTGACAGTCTCGTGAATGCTCGCTGCTAGCAGATGCAGTTCTTCCAACCTACTCCCTCAATGATCCATTTGTCACGCACTCATGCAACCCTCTTTCCCTTCTTATTCTTTTTAGGTACGTCCGTCATTGTCAGGCCTACGATTTGCGATCCAGTCAGCCACCGCTCCTCACAGGTACCTTATGTTCCAAGTGCCATCGCATAACCCCTTCACCAGTGGCCTGTTATCTTGGTGAGAATTGGACGTACCAGGAGGTAGACTCTGCTTCAGCTTATCCGCCTTCTCCGAGTCTTTCAGGACTAGCGTGTACAGAAATCGCGAACATCGGACTTTGAATTTGATCTGGTTGTGGGAGTTGCGCTTGATGTGGCCAGCTAGGTATCAATGTCGTTAGCCATGTATTCCTCGGAAGAAGTGTGATTCTGGCTTGGAGGGCGAACACTTGGCATCCTTTCTCCGGCAGATCTCGATGAACTGCTTGATATCGGAGACTTCGCGAGGCATGATGGGCGAGAGGAATTGAGGGAACGATTGCTGTTTGGTGCGCCGCGTTCGTTAAGATCGTTTGAAGTAGGGATTTTGGTGGGTGTTCTAAGCGAGGCGTATCGCGGGAAGAGCCCGCCGCTAAGGCTATCGACGCCACGTGGCTCAGTGCCTCTCCATCTTGCTGCAAGGCAACCATTTGTAGATATCTGATCATCTTTGTTGTTCTCCTTTGCCGTTTAGCCAGTTGTTCAACCTAACTCTCCCGGCTTCGAGCGAACAAGTGCTGTCTATCAGACCAAAGCGTCTTTTTAACAGATTGAACCCCTCATTACATTCTTGATGCCTACGCCTCTAGATAGAGCAATGACTTCTCGAGTGAGTTGTCATACCTCGAACTTCTAGTACAAAACTCTGATATATGTACTCTTTTAGAACGCGTTTCTCGGTACGTTATTCATTCCCAGCTTATCCTTCCCTGCTCTGCTCACATTGTTATAGGTTTCGCAGGCATGGTCACCGCAGTAGCAGCATGGTCAATCTGGGGTGGTGATATGTTTCCGGCAGCAGATCCAACAGGAGGTATTCTCACCTTTCCTTTCCCTCTGATGCATTTCTCTTGGTATGCTAAGGGAACAAAATAGATCCATCGATGTGGGCAGACTCGGAATTGAAGTCGTGGCTGGAACGAGTTAGCGCCCTTCTTCATACTTGAATATGACTTGTGAATCCTCTTGGCTAGCACTGACGTCTTTTTATCTGAAGAGAGGACTGTTTCCGGACCGAAGAGCTACGAGGGAGGACCTCCTCGAGCGTGTTAGGGCGAATATGAGGCCGTCGCCCAGAGCTTAAATGTAGGGAGCAAGGAGTCTGTACTAGTATCGCAGCGGTAGGTCCGCCATTGCATGCACACCAATCATGGAAGGATGCACGAGGTGACACTATCGTTGAGCAGTGGGAGAAGCTCTTGATTCGAACTTTCGAGGGGCGTTGTGAATCAAAGACGCAGTTATCCATGGGCACCAGTCCAACATCAGATCAAAAGCCACTTGCACGATTACATGAAATCGTCCCGTTCGTCCAATTGAGGCTACTGCGGCATCTATTCCAAGCTCTTGGAAGTCGGCTCTGCCAATGAATGAGCAAGAATACGCAACATCTTCGCACTTTGGCCTAGAGTCGAAATGACCTGGCCCATCTATTCGATCTGAACGAAATTTTTCGATAGTGAGCACACGGTTCCCACGACCAGACCTTTCTAAGCGACCTCGAAACGCATGCCGGAAAGTTTGGCTCTAAATTAATCAACTCTTGACAGGCTTTTAGTGAGCCTTAGCTTCTGTAGCTGGTATTGGGATCAGCACATTACTCTCACTGAACTCTGTTGGAACTGAGTTGCTAGCGGTTCTGTAATCATACATCACAGTACCGCTGACCGTGATCAGTACACCCAGAGTCTTCCTTCGGGGCTCGCGTGCTAATCCTCAGTGACATCATGATACTTCAGGAGCTAACATTCCTAGTTCTGTATGGTATGGTGTCTTCTTGTTACAAGATTTGACTACCTTTTCGGGATTGCTCGGTAGAGTTTCCCTCGAGAATGTGACATGTAAAAGGACTTCATTTCAACAGTGGAGGATCCAAGGGTACAATATCAGGTATCGATGGAGCTACTAGCTAGCTAAGCTGGAAAGGTAAACAGTGAGGGTATCGAAGCAGCAGACCTCCAGTCCAGGATCTTCAACGTTGGCATCTATCTGCGCTCAAGGTCGCCATACTTTTAGCGTATAGAAAGCATCTCCCGGAAATCAGCTTTATTGATGTTCTCCACCCCATCTCTTTGTCTTCGTCCAGTCAATGGGCTTCGATGGCCGAGACGAAGGGGCGCCTCGGCGGAGAAAGTGCGGAAAGAAGCCGCCATGTAGCGCGGATCGAGTCTTTTCCGTCCTGCGTCTACAACAGATGCCCCTACTAAATGTCATGAGATCGTGGCTCGTCAATGCTCTGGAGGCTACTTCAATACGACAATCTCGAGGATGGGTGTGTCACCAGTGCCGTGCTCGGAGCAAAATCCGCTGGCAGCACTCAGCGTCTCTGCCTCCGTTGACAGAGAAACCATACTATATCACGAGTCCTATCTTCTACGTTAATGCTGGTAATCAATCTATATTGAGTACTTTCCAGGATACGTCTAACAATCATGCAGCCCCCCATGTGGGACATCTCTATACTTTGGTCCTCACCGATGTCCTAAAAAGATGGCATGCTCTACTAGGGAAAAGGGCGATATTATGTACTGGCACGGACGAACATGGCATGAAGATCCAGCAAGCCGCCGCAAAAGCTGAAAAAGATGTGCGAGCGTTTTGCGACGAGAGCTACAAACCATTCGAATCCCTGGCAAGGGAGATTCAGGTGGACTGGAATCACTTCGTACGGACTTCGGAGCCTGATCATCGTTTCGCCGTGCAACATTTTTGGCTGATGCTGAAAGAAAGAGGTTGGATATATGCTAAGAAACATGAAGGATGGTATTCGGTCAGTGATGAGACTTTCTACCCAGAATCTACCGTGCAATGGGCTCTGGATCCAGCCACGGGACGGAAATTCATGGCTTCAAAAGAGACGGGGAAAGAAGTAGAATGGACTTCTGAGATCAATTACCATTTCCGGATGTCAGCATTTCAGGGGCAGCTGCTGGACTTTTACGCGAAGAACCCACGTTTCATAGTCCCAGAAGTCAGGATGAAAAATGTTGTGCAGGAAGTCACAGCCGGACTTCAAGATCTCTCGATATCTCGGCCTGTGGAAAGACTAAGATGGGGGATACCTGTCCCAGACGACGAGTCCCAGACCATCTACGTCTGGCTCGATGCGTTAATTAATTACCTTACAAAAGCGAATTATCCTTTTCAGATTCCGGGCCACGAAAGCGCTGCTGGATGGCCTGCAGATTGTCATGTCATTGGAAAAGACATTGTTCGCTTTCACTGCATATACTGGCCTGCGTTCCTTATGGCTCTCAATCTGCCGCTACCGAAACAAATTCTGACCCACGCCCACTGGACGCTTGGCCGAGAAAAGATGTCAAAATCTACGGGGATGGTAGTCAACCCATTCTTCGCAATCAATCGCTTCGGCGTTGATTGTATGCGATACTATCTCGCTCTTGAAGGGGGCATCAAGGACGATGCTATGTATGATAATGCTTTCATCATTGAACGCTACAAGAAAGGCCTCCAGAGCGGACTCGGGAATCTAGTTAGTCGTGTCACCCGTGGCAAAAGTTGGAATGTCAGAAGAGCTGTGCAAAATTGCCAAGACTCCATCGCACAACTTGACAAGGCAGGCGAAGCGTCAGGACCTCTATGCTATCGTCTTGAAATCCTGCCAACAGAAGTCTCCAAACTCATGGAGAAACCGGATCCAGGCGAAGCATTGGCATATATCATGACTACAATATTCCGAGTACGAACCTGCCCTGACAAGCTCCTTCTTAAGTATCGATTCTGACCCTCCTTACAGACAAATGCATTCATGCAAATTAGCGCCCCATGGGATCTCACTAAACCAGAAGACCAAGTGCTACTTGATCGCGTCATCTTTATTTGTTCTGAGTCAATGCGGATTTGTGGGATTCTGCTGCAACCTTACATGCCGTCCAAGATGAAACAACTTTTGGACATGCTAGGCGTGGCTGATCATGCGAGGCAGTACGCTGATACTGGTATAGGATCGGACAAAGATTATGGAACGCCCAAGCAACCGCTGGAAACGGGTGCTCAAGGGGTCCTCTTTCCGCCTCTGAGCAGTGCATTCTAACAAGCGTTATGACAGGCACACTGGGGTAAAACTAAATGTGAACGTATGGAACCCTAAATCTTGACGACTCTATTATCAAACATATAAAAGCTTAGCTTTTGCTGTAATATCTCTCGAACATAGTAACAAGAGGGATTCTCATACTGAAGATCTTCTGTCACGTGCGCTCAACAAGGAACTATAAAGGCGGCCAGAATTTAGACGTTGATACCTGTTTTGCCCCCACATAACAGGATTCTCCACGTGTTTTCTCCACAGGTCTTAGTACAGAGCTAATTGGCCGGAGATAAGTCAATATATGTTGTAGAGTCGATGTGCATGTAGTCCTCACTCAGACGCAAGTTGAGCGAGCATTACTCTGCCGTGTTGGTGAAGGCAGAAATGATTCTTGGTTGCCGAGACTCGGGACCGGACTACTGGTGCAATGTGTACTTTGACACTTGGACGAATACTTACGATCCGGGGCCTGGTTGGGAAGAATAGAGGAACTCTGTACGCGTAGTACGTGATTTGGGCTTGGGAGGCGATTGATGGTTGTACATACGGGCAAAGATGCAGATTCGAATGGTTTAGCTTGCCAACGGCCATGACGCTGATTGGAATTTTGACCATCTCCCGGCATTGGAGAGCGAGGTAGGGAGGATCTCGGGACAGGTGCAGCTGCAATGAGTTGGGGCCTGAATGTGTGCTGTGTGGTCCAGTCTTTGGAATCTCAAACTCGTCGATTTCCCAGACCCCGAAGTCATCCCGAGAATTAGGCGTAAGCACGGTGTGGTGGTATTTCGATAGAGAAAGGATTCTTGTGAATGTAGATGGTTATAGATTGGAAGCTCATATCACGCCTAGCAGCATATACCAAAGTCCGTCACATCCTAGGTCCACGTCATACAACTTCGACGGCGATGATAGGCCAGTGTGGAAAGCATAGATTGCTCTATCCCTGCTAGTATTCGAAGGCAGCAGCAGAGAAGGTTGAAGGCTTAGATCAATAAGGAGATGCACTGCGCCATTCACTTGTGGACTAGTCATTGCGTCGTAATGATGATGGTGACGCTGAGACTGCAACTTACTCTGATTGCTAACCTACAGCCCGCAGCTGGCTATTTACCATGAGTGCGTGAAACTGGGTCCGGTAGGTCTGGGAGTGTTTAGCTAACTTGCATCTTGGACCTAGACGATGCTGGAAGCGCCGAAATATGCTCATCGAATTCTATGAATTCCAGATGCCTTCGTGTAATTGCTGGATCCTGCGCCATCCAATGCATCACCACCAGCCGAATGTCATGCCGAAGCCCCCATGATTCCCTTCTTCCCACGCGTGACACCCTCCATAGCCCCCTTCTCGCCCTCTTTTTCGGTCTGACTAACCTGCCCGCCACCGTCCCCCAACATCTCGGCAGCCCTTTTCTCCATCGCCTCGATCATCATCCCTGCGACTTTCGGCGCCGCTGCTTGACTCAGCGCACTATACACGGCGCTGGCAAATTGCACCTCAATCGTCAAACTAACTTCTGTCCTTGGACTCGACGGGGAGCTCGCACTGCCCTCTTGCGGCGGTTTTCCGTCTGGAGGTGGAGGCTTGAATGGGAACTCTTTGAAATTCCACCTCGTCAAAAGACTTGTGAATATCTTCTCATTTCCAGCACTTTCGTCAGGATTATCCGTATGATCAGAATCTTCATAGTAGTGCGGTAACTGGCTCCTTGGTATTGTCGGCTCTGCAGCCCCTGCTACTGCTTCTAGCATGGTGTAGGGTAGACAGTAGACTGCCGACCGAAATTTCTCGTCATAACCACCGTATCCGATGTGGAGGTCTGCGGTTCGAGGCCACCGTTGATTCGAGGCCTTTTCTGGAGCCGATTGGGAGGTTATGGAGCTCGAGGTGCAGTAGGGAATGAATTGTGGGTATGATTGTATGTCTGCAATCAAATTGTAGAGGGGCGCCGAGTGGTAGGGGAGAATACGGGAGGCGGTGAGGGTTTGGAGGGGTGTCAAAGGATTGGAGAAGTATCGGATTTGCGGGTGCTGTCTTATGTGTGCCGGTTTCGTCTTTGTAAGGAGTAAATTTGACTTGGGAGTCAGGGCGGAGGATGGGCGAAGGAGCAGTAGACGGGGGTTGGCTTTCATGTTGACGAAGGGGATGGGATTAGTAGAGGGTCGATTTATGTCAACTGACTGATAACAAGGCCATGGACTGTATACAATGTCGAACACAGGATCATCCTTGGTGGAAATTCATCAAGCCTTCTAGAATGACGTCTCGATACTGTAAAGAACCAAAACGTTCTCGATGCCAAGGGACAAGGGTCCCGAGCCTCTAGTTCCAGGGTTCAAACCCTAGATAAGATTGTGAGACTTTTTCCATCACACCTCACACCGACCGAGGGTCGGTTGCAGAAGTCCCTGCCGACTTTCTAGCCTAATTCTGGGAGAAAGTCGGCAGGGACTTCTGCCACCGACCCTCGGACTTTGGTTCAACTTTGGTTGGTTTCAAAAAGCAAGGCGGACCGTAGAGTCGGGAAATATATGGAGATGCTCAGAACACTGGCCCTATGCAGGAATTCTCCTTAAATTTCCTCTGGTACAAGCTGCATTCTTTCACATGTGCCACTCAATACCTGTCCCTACCGTCTTTTGATAGATGCTATCTACCTCGAGAACCCAAGGAAGAAGCAGGGGTTTCATTTCTGGGGAATGGCAGACGCATCTTTAGGCCCGAGCACTGCACCCGCTCTAGATCTATCTATTCTTTCTTTCGACACTCTTCAAGCTACGAATGGACCAGAGCCCAAAGACCCGTCTCAACCCAATGAAGAAGACGCTGAGGTCCCACCTCACCGCTCCCATGATCCAAATAACAATCTGAAACGGACAGATCCTTTCAAGTTTGGCTCCCGCTATCTTCAAGAATCAGACAATGTTTTCGAATTCAATGCCTGGGATCACGTTGTCCCTGATGCGTCTTACTACGAATACGCCGAAACTCAATATACTGCGCAACGCGCAGCTCCAGTCTCCGAATTCGACAAGAAGCGCTTCAACGACCAGCCTGAGAAATGGTGGAACAAGTTCTACTCCAACAATACGAGTAATTTCTTCAAAGATCGGAAATGGCTGCATCAAGAATTTCCGATCTTGTCCCAGCTGACCAAGACCGATGCGCCGCCCGCAGTAATACTAGAAGTTGGTGCAGGAGCAGGCAATACGGCATTTCCGATTCTGAGGGTGAATGAGAATCCCTGTTTGATGGTGCATGCGTGCGACTTTTCGAGCAAGGCTGTAGAACTTATGAAAAGCAACGAGGCGTATGATCCCGCTCACATACAAGCTTCGGTATGGGACATTGCAGGCGATGACCTGCCCGAAGGGCTAGAGGAAGGATGTGTGGATATCGTTCTTTTAATCTTCATCTTTAGTGCGCTGAGCCCGAGGCAATGGGATGCAGCTGTGAGAAACATTTGGAGAGTGCTGAAACCTGGCGGGGAGGTGTGCTTTAGAGATTACGGAAAGGGGGATCTGACCCAGATTAGATTCAAGAAGGGGAGGTTCATGGAAGATAATTTCTACATTCGAGGAGATGGGACAAGAGTCTATTTCTTTGTGGAGAACGAATTGAGAAGGATATGGGGTGGCGCATTAAATGACAGGTTCGGAGCACAGCAGGGGAAGGAGCTGAAGGAAGGGCTTCCAAGAGACGGGGAGCAAGCAGTAGCCAGAGACCGCCGCGACGCCAGAACTGACGCTGAGAGGGAGTGCAACCCACTGCCGCAGGTTAATGGATATGAAATTCCGCAGCATGAAGTAGCAGCATTCGAGATAGTCAGTCTTGGTGTGGACAGAAGGATGCTTGTCAACCGTCAACGCCAACTCAAAATGTATCGATGCTGGATGCAAGGAAGATTCAAGAAGTCAACGAAGGATACCTCATGCTGACACTTGACAAGCCAGTTGATTTGTACAAATGAGACTATATACCCCAATCTGGGCGTCGCAGAGACCTTATAATGATCTTGGACGATTGGACCTCAAATTTTGATATGCTGCTGTACGAATTGCGCGGCTGGGTTTGCATCAAGCGAGTACGACAGATGATAGCTGTCCACAACAACAGTGTCCTTGCAAATCAAATCCAAAGCGAAACAAAACGTCTTGACTTTGCTCGAGTCAACATTGGGAAATGGTCTTCCATCAAATGGGTCACCGAACACGACCTGTGTGCTCATCAGTATATGGCAGGGACAAGCAGGTGTCTTCAACTTACAACTGCGGCAATCCTTGCAGCAACCTCTGCGCTGACCTCCGCCTCACCAAGGTGTACCTCCTGGGCACCCTGAGAATACCCGCTCAGCACGATTTGCGTGTCCGGACACTGACTCGCGGCCTGTTCAAGCAGGCTCGCCGTGGTTGCGGCTCCTCCTGGATCGCCACCCTCCAAGTACCCTAGTATATTAGCAGGGTAGTCAACGCCTTGGACGGCAACGTTGTTGGCTCCGATGAGATGATCAAGGGCGTTGAAGAAAGGTGGGCCCGTGATTGAACCGACGTTGCCAAGCTCGATAGTGCCTCGAGCGAAAATAACAGTCACAGGTTTGCATTCGCCCAGCTCGTTGCGAGTAATGGACCAGTCGTCTCTCTTGCTAAGAGAGGCTTTCTCGGCGCCGAGGGCATTTAGAGCTTCAAATCCTTGGAGCTTTGCATTGAGCACATCGGGCATAGGAGAAGCTAAGACGGGGAGGCCGAAGAGGAAGAGTGACAAGAATGAGGACTGCATATTCAACCGAGGTTAAGAGTGTAAGCAAATGGAAGGCAGGTCCCAAATCGAGTCCAGAAATTATAGGGGAATTTCGAGATCTTTATGAGGACCCAGGCCCCCTGACAAGCAGAAATGTCCGCACATTCTGGACAATATGGCCCCGCGTTTCGCGGACCAAGGCTATAGGGACTGAAGCTATTCGGCATCAATACGGATATTGCTCGAACCTTGACAGTATGCATGTAGAAAGGAGGTTAGCGGGCGATACGGCGGCTACCAAAGATCCAACAAAGGCAGGAGAAAAAAGCTCATAGAGCTTCTTGGCTAATACCCGCTACATAGACACAAAATCGTCTAGACGTAGGGTCGGCAATAGTCTACTTGCGGAATGGTCGAATATGGACAGCAGCTAGAAGGACGGGTCAATGAGATGCCCTGCATCGCAAGCGGCGGGTTCCCCGCACACAGGATTTAGGGATCTGCGGTGTGTATGGCCTGCCAAGAGAATATCGATGTGGAGCTAGTCCCCTGTGAGTGCCAAATCATCTCCAAGCCTGAGCATCCACTGTGACACGGAGAGATTGTGGAAAATTGCTGTGATCCGTATGATGTGCTCGACGACGACGTTCGTCACCAAGCCGGGAACACCCCTGAAGCTCGTTGAAGAAGCGAAAACTCAGGTCAACGTTTTTCATTATGCCTCGAGGCTCTCCCATGCGCGGCGGTAACGGAAGTTAAAGCACATTCACGCGGTCAACTTTCCAGCATACGCCGAGGCGGAGATGAAATAGCTTGACTTTGTGCTCTTGCATATTCTAGGAGCAATGGAAGACAAAGCTGGAGATGTGCCCAAAAGGAGACAGCACCGAAAGCATCGACAATCGCGTTGACGACGCTGCCGCCATATTTTCCGGCACCGTAAAAGGGTCGTAGAATCTGTGAGCTCGGCCTGAAATCAAGATGAGGGAACAACGGCGTTAGAGCAAGAGTGCTTGGGAACCGATGTGAATGCTGGGGTAGCCGGATGTATGCAGCTATACGCTTCCAATAGATTGTTAAACAACCACAGAGTTACATGTCCAGGAACTTCATACTTTGCTTTTGTTCCTTTGATGTCTCGAATGGCGTGCACAAAGTCCCTCTGCAATACGATATCTAACCTAACAGGCACAAAAATTCCGCATTGGACAATGGATCGGTATATCTCGACTATCAGAGGAGAGAGCGCAAGTAGCAAGGAGTGGAGCCCCACGCCCGTGGAGGTGGTGGACCCTGAAACTGCCTCGCTTAAGCGCTTGGCAGTAATCTATCATAAGGTGTGATAAGCCGAGGTTGGGAGGTTGGGTCATTGGGTCATTGGGGGCCCTCCAAGCGTGCTCCTCCACTTTGATCGCTCATGCTGATCATGTTCTGCTCAATCCCTATGCGCGATTCCATACAAACAAACTGCTAATACTTCATATGGCGGGTGAGTGACAATAACCCCCCCCACAATCACAATTGTGGGAAGGAGACCAATCATCAACAGTGCCACTAGCAGTCGCCGGGCCGGCTGCTCTCGCAGGAGCAGCTTGGTTCGCCGCAAAGACCCAGCTTGGATATGACCTGACGCTCATCAAAGCTCTTTCTTACGCTCATCTGAAGGTTAGCTTGAATGAGAAGCGCGACAGAACCAATCTTTTCTACGCTCTTGAGCAACATGCTGCAACCAAAGGCACTGCAGACCGCCAATTTCTGGTGTATGAAGGCAAGAGCTGGACATTCAAGGAGGGCTACGACACTGCGCTGAGATATGGAACATGGCTGAAAACGACACATGCGATCGCGCCGAAAGAAATCGTGGCAGTTGACTTCATGAATTCGCCTCAATTTGTTTTTTTGTGGATGGGGCTCTGGAGCATTGGTGCCATACCTGCGTTCATCAATTATAACCTGACTGGTGATCCACTGCTACATTCGCTCAAGACTTCGACGACGCGAATAGTCTTCGTCGACCCCGAGATCAAGCATCATTTTACACAAGAGGTCACGGATACGCTTGCATCGTCAAACGCACGGGATGGCAAAGGGCCCATGCAAATAGTGCACTTCGATGCACCATTAGAACAGCATATATCGCGTGTGCAGGGGGAGCGAGAACCGGACAAGTCGAGGGAAGCCGTGAGGCTCGATCTGGCCGCCCTCATCTTCACCAGCGGCACTACCGGATTACCGAAACCTAGCTTCGTGAGCTGGCAGAAGGCCATCCTCCTGAGTGTGTTTTTGCCGACATGGCTCGGCATGAAGAAGACCGATAGATACTACACTGTAAGAGCCCTCCCATCGCACCCCAAACCCCACTCACCCATCAGTGCATGCCCCTTTACCACACCTCTGCGGCCTTTCTCGCCTTTGGGCCCTCACTTGTCACATCAAGCACCTTAGTTCTCGGCCACCGCTTCTCGACCAAAACTTTCTGGCCCGAGGTCCGCGAGTCGAAAGCTACAATTATCCAATATGTTGGCGAGACGTGTCGCTATCTCCTCTCCGCCCCTCCCCAAATCGATCCAGTCACAGGCGAAAACCTCGACCTCGCAAACAGCGTCACAAAGGCTTTCGGAAACGGACTCAGACCCGACGTCTGGGAGCCGTTCAAAGCACGCTTTGGAATAGAAACAATTGGCGAGTTCTATGGCGCTACCGAAGGGGTCAGTGCAACATGGAACCTCTCTTCCAACACTTTCTCCTCCGGCGCCATCGGCCGAAACGGCGCTCTTAGCTCTCTCCTACTTGGGAAACAAACTGCTATAGTAGCCGTGGACTGGACGACAGAGCAGCCCCTCCGTGCCGGCAAACACAACTTCTGCCAACCAGTCCCGCGCGGCGAACCAGGCGAAGTAATCTTCAAAGTCGACCCTGCAAATGTCTTTGCCAAATTCCAGGGCTACTTCAACAACACAGGCGCTTCAGAAAGCAAAGTCCTGCGCGATGTCCTTGTCAAAGGCGATGCGTACGTTCGCAGCGGGGATGTAGTGCGGTGGGATAAGGAGGGGAGATGGTGGTTCTCCGATCGCATCGGCGATACATTCCGCTGGAAGTCCGAAAACGTATCTACGGCCGAGGTATCCGAGGTACTAGGCACACATCCGAAGATCCTAGAGGCCAACATCTATGGCGTCGAAGTGCCCCATCATGATGGCCGGGCTGGGTGCGCAGCCGTGCTGTTCGAAGGCGACATCGTTAGCGAGGAGATTCTGGAGAGTCTGGGTCAACATGCGACGAGAGGGTTGCCAAGATACTCTGTGCCTTCTTTCCTGAGGGTGGTCACGGAGCATAAGACTACTGGGAATAACAAGCAGCAGAAGGCTGTGTTGAGAAACGAAGGCGTCGATCCCGTGCGGATGGGTGGAGAGAAGATCTATTGGCTTAGAGAGGGTAAATATGTGGAATTTGGGAAGGATGATTGGAAGCTGTTGAGTGCGGGAAGGGTAAAGCTATGATGGTGCCTGGTGCACTTTGGATTCTTTTTGGACGCTTTTGGATGGAGTCTGGGCATAGCACGACTGCCGATGACTTGTTAAAATATGAAAATTTTCAATCAGCGAGAGCATTTTTTGAGTATCATCTAAGATCCAGAAAGGCATGCAGGTTGCGAAACGTCTTTCGCATCTACAGACAATCTATTATTTGTTTCTCTTTGCTGATTTGTTACCAGACCACCGTCCACAGAATGGTATTCTTTCTACATCTCAGGAGATCTTGGACTGCTCATACGCCCATACTTTCCTTTATTCAGCAGAGGAGGACTCCGTTTCTTCATCGACATAGACATATTACTGCCACTTCCCATTCCCACCACGTCAACGAGCTCAGTGGTGGGCATGATGTATGGTTGCACTTTGTTACGTGTCATCGTGCGCTGCTCGAAAGCATACGCAAACCCAATGAGATCAGCTTCGGACCATGCGGCGCCGAGGAAGGAGAGACCAAATGGGATGTTCGGCCCCGTCTCTACCAACGTGCCGCGCTTGTTCAGCATAACGCTTTCACTAACTGGGTAGAAGCCTAGCGGGACAGTGACGACTGGAAGGCCTGCCAAAGCTGGTAGGCCGGGGGAGAAGTTAGTGGGTAAGATCAGTGCGTCGAGGCTGTAGTTCGCGAGCAATCCAAGGATGCCTTCCGGGCCAGCGATTTCCAGGTTGGTTTGGTAGGCAGCCCAGAATCTTGGATCAGTGTTGCCGTAGCCCATGGCAAGCGATTCATCCCAGACACCGGTGTCACGGTCCGGATAATCTTCCGGGCCAAAATTGTGGGTGAAATTGCTGACGTCTTCCAGATTATGCACGTTTTGTGGGTTGTAACTCAGCATGGAGAGATATTCACCTGGCAGATCGGAGACAAAATCCGCGTCGAGGACGATGGTCTCGGTGCTCCCATTGTTATATGTTGCCAGAGCATAGTCTGTGATATTGGTATTGTCAATGATGGTGGCACCAGCACGCGCAACGAGGTTTACGGCAGCGTTGAACGCATTGATAACGGTATCGTCGGGCTCCTGAGTCGGGTCGATCAAGTTGCGTGGAATACCAATACGCTTGCCTCGCAAGCTGGAGAAATTGCAGGCTGCGACGTAGTCCGGGGGGGTATCGAAGGGTTGAGCAAGAGTATAATTATCAAGAGGGTCCTTGCCAGCGATGGCTTGCAGGACGTAGGCTGCGTCTTTAACCGTGCGGGCCATGGGTCCAACAGTGTCTTGGCGTTGACTTATGGGAATAACAAGAGAGCGGGAAGTCAGTCCTACTGTGGGTTTGATGCCGACTAGGTTGCTCACTTCGCTGGGGCTGAGAATGCTCCCGGCCGTCTCCGATCCGAGAGCAGCAAATGCCAATCCAAGTGCTGAAGAGACACCACTGCCGCTCGAGCTACCGCTGGGGTCCTGCGCAGGGTAGTAGACGCCGAAGGTTTGGCCTCCATACGCACTCCACCCGTTGGTACTGTTGAAAGACCGGAAATTTGCCCATTGACTTAGGTTCGCTTTGCCTAAGATGACTACTCCCGCAGCTCTCAACTTGGTAGCCAGCGTAGAGTCTCGAGGCACTCTGGCTCCAAGCAATGCGAACGACCCTGCAGTGTTGCTCATCTTATCGTTTGTGGCAATATTGTTCTTGATCAGGATCGGGACGCCGTGCAGAGGCCCCCTGGTGGTGCCATTGGCTCGCTCTGCGTCTAGCTCAGCAGCTATGCTGACTGCATCCGGGTTGACCTCGGTGACACAATTGAGAGTGCTGTTGACTTCCTTGATCCTCGCGACGTATGCCTGCAATTTGTCACTTGACTAATATCAATGCGGGTACTTAGCTAACGAACATTGACGAGATCAACGCTTGTAAAATGGCCATTTTCGAGACCTGTTTCAAGTTCCTCTAGGGTGACCTCGATCAAAGCCGGAAAACTCGATATTGTTTCTACTATTGAACGGTCAGCTTGAATCCAAGAATCTGCCGCATCGTAGATTTTCCCACAGGTTGTATTTGAATTTGCCGTCTGTCCGTGTACCACTATCAAATAGAGCAAGAAACAAAGCAGATACGCGATTGGTAATCTCGAAGACATATTTGTAAATTTCTCTATGTCCAATATTTAGAACCCACACGACCAGCGTTGAGATTGCCAGTGGACGATTCCACCTTATGTACTGTTACCATTCTCTGTGTCATGAAGATAGTGAAAGCCACCGTCCTTCGCATTCTCCACTTTGTCCATGTTGGGAAGCTGAGAAAGCCACCTGTCAGGGACCAGCGAATGCCAATAACCTGTTCACCGTCGACCCAGGTAGACAAATGGCTTAGTTTCTCTATTAGATCACTGGGCTAGGCACATGGTTTGATGATAAGGCTAGGATTTTCCCAATGAGGAAGCTCATTGCAGAACAGTAATGACGGAGAAGCTCTGCCACGCAAGCGGTACACTGTCAATTGGGACAATGGTTGGACAGAAGCCAGTGACTTCCTGGCGTAAACGGCATCGTGTAAACACGCAAGGAGAGGATTACCCGTGAGGAGCAGATGGGGCAATGGGGCAATGGGGCAATGGGACGAGCTATGCCCACTATCGACATCGAAGCTTGTGTGATGTTTCACCAACTTTTAGCCTGACAGGCAGAAGATGTGGGAGCGATTCCAACATTGATCACTTTCGGAGTCTATGTTGCTTTGGAATCTCGCGGAAGGTGGGAAGTAGCACTAGAAGGTGTCACCCTGAACGGGCGCATACCTAGAACGGGCGTACTAATATATTTTTACTATTAATACCTATTTATTGAACTAATTACGTAACCTACGACTATGATAGATACTATTCCCACGGGATAGAACGTTAGAAACGTGAAATAATGATGTTCTACTCATTGTAATGTAGAAGTAAATTTTAGTGGCACTAGCGCCCTATAGGGCTGCGCCCGCTCTAGGTATGCGCCCGTTCAGGGTGACACCTTCTAGCGTTTGTATGGACCTTGGCAGGGCTGAACGAGCTTCCCTCACATGTTGCAAGCACAATTGTCTGTTAGCAACACTTGGAAAGGTCGTTCACCATGGAGGAGGAACCGAGGGATGGCAGCGAGGGTCACGAATCAGGAATAGCATACGCCGTGAAGCCTCCTAAAGGGCCCCCCCTCGAAACTTTGGATAGCATCCGCATGCGCGTTCTGGTCATCGCCTCGTTCTGGGCCGTGGTCATTCTCCTTGGGCTTCCAGTATGGATATGGACTACATCAATACACCGGGCGCGTCTTCCATTGCAAGACATGTTGGACTGGGCGGATGGCAAGGTAAATACCGTGCATCCACAAATATCACAACGAAATGACCATATCTCTCTCAGGCCTGCAAACCCACTTTTCCTTTACAGATAGCAATCGAAGCGCCATCGCTGCAGGAGCCCGAGGCTGTGCATCTCGTCCGCATGACTCAACATGCGTTGGACGACTTAAATGAATTCTCTGCCCATCACTTACGTCTACGATTGGCAAAGTCCTCATCCATTGTAAGCCAGGAAAATGCCTCCATACCGGAATACAGGAAGATTACGGAAAATGAGACAATCAAGCTGCACGCGCAGGTAGATGGCAAGGACGAGCCGGCTTTGACTGTCAGACTTCAAGCCCAGACTGGTGCCCTCCCAGCTCGAGCAGAATTACAGTCTCACTCAACAGTATTCGACGTCTTCTATGCTCCCGGCCAGGTACCTTCTATATCTTCGAGCTCGTCAACGCTAGCTACATTCATAGCAACAAAATTGCAGGATTTATTTGCTGAAGAGCAAGCTGTGATCGCCTATATCCTAAGTCAATCTAGCACCAACACCCATCAGTCCATGGGCCAATCGTCTCAAGCATCTCAGTCCACATTGTCTGCATCCAGAGAACTCAAGTCGCGCGGGAACAGACCAATCAAACCTGAGCTTGCTACGAGACTGGCAAGTCGCATGACGAGGTCCCTCAAATATGCCCCAACTTACCATATCACTATTTCCCTGTTCACGCCATCTACATCGCCTTCTTCTTGGGAGATAGAGCTAGCTATCGCTAAGTATTTAAAGCCATTGTTGGACTCGATATCTGTCATCAGCAACTTCACCGTGGATACTCAAGTACAGCTCTTTGCCACACTTTCTCCATCGGTCCATTCACCGCAGCACGATTCCGAGAATGGGGTCTGGACAATCCGAGAGGAAGACTTGAGTGGGTTCATCAATGCTGCCGAATGGCCTCTAAGTCCAAGCATTGGAGCTGGACCAACGCTAAACTTCGTGCTTTACGTGCCTGATCAAGCGACCACACCACTCGTCGTCAAGGGAAGCCAAGCCTCGAGCTGGCTGATCCCCCAATGGGGTGGCGTTGTTGTACTGAACCTGCCAGATGTCAATACAACAGCGGGTGTATCGACCCTGTCGAAAGAGGCGATCCGGCCGGCTCTTCTGACATTCTCTCACCAATTGCTCTCGTTCATGGGAGCACCCCAGACCCCTCCATCACTTCCCTTGCAACTGCAGACTCTTGTTCGAATCCGTGCTGCATCGCTTCTGCTGTCAGCATCGTCTACTATGGGTTCTTTGGCCCAGCTCACCGTGGCGCTTCCCTCTATAGCCATTCCAGGGACCGTCTCGAGTGCCGTTGATACTACGCTGAGCCATTTGCGATGCACTTGCACTGCTTTGAAAGAAGGCAAGTTCAAAGAAGCTTTAGAGAATGCTCGGATTGCTGAAGCTGAAGCTGAACGAGGATTTTTCGAGAAGAGCATGGTGGGCCAAGTATACTTTCCAGATGAGCACAAGGTGGCCGTGTATCTTCCTCTATTAGGGCCCGTTGGTGTTCCACTGGTGATGAGTGCACTAAAGGAGCTTAGGCGACTGTGGAATTCGCGGAAAGCCAAGGGACCAATTTCTTGAAACGACGTCCTTGTTGTGCCTGTTCCTCCAGTGAAATATGCAAGTCCTCAGGTCCACAGAACAGATTCTGCATCCCTAGTATCAAGATGCAAATGCTCAATGTTCGACTTCGGAGTGGATCCTAATTCACAGAAAAAGGTTCAATAACGAGGGGATCAGATCGTAGATTTCGGTCGATAGCAAACCCGCACTCTGTTAAGCATGCCCATCTCGACATCTCGCCAAATTCTGGACTGGCATTCATATCCATAACTCCGTGTTTCAATGGAAAAGCTCGTTTGCATGACCAATGCGGGCTCCCACGCTGCATGCACCCGGCTACGCTGATGATTTTCTTTTACGAGCTCACACCCTTGCATTGACCACAATATCGTCTATCAAGATCCTGCCTAAGCAAAATCCATTGATTTTGATGGACCGTCGCATTGGATCGGTTAGGATTTCCGACCTTGGCCATCTGCTACACGGCACCGAGCATGAAAAGAGCAGCTCACGGCTTACGCATTGGAGGCCTGCATCATCCAATAAGATGGGTGAGGTGAACAGGAAAGCTGGAGCTCACATCGGAATCGCGCCGGAGCCATCTGCCTCATCGCCACACAGCGCTCTCACTACAGTTCCAATCTTCCGTTAAGGATTCCGACTTGCATCCTCGAAGATTGTATGGTCTCAATTGCGTGGCTTTGCGGGCTGAGCTGGGCGCCTGGTGGCTGTTTGCGGTCCAGCAAGCTGACCAGGCAACAGCTAGGGAGCTGCAGCACGAGTGCTCGTTTCAGGAATGATGCATGGTTTGAGGAGCGCCAGTCACCTCGATCCCACTCGTAACATTATATCATCCTTCAATCGTGGGGACCCGCTAAGGTACGGCTCGGGGTGCCCCTAGAGTGGATTGATTGGCAGGCTATTGACCTTCCCCAGGATTCACATTGCCGCTCGACTCGGGAGTATTACAGTTTAGGTTTGAGCGGTCGGCGTGACTGAGGACTCGAGGGATTGTGGGGCATTGACGTTATGTCCATGTGCCTGTCGCAAGTACCGTGTCGCGTGAGAGATAGCTTAAGTAAAGTAGTCAATGTGCCGAAACGCGCTACGTTTGTTGGTGCGCTTGAAGCGGGCAGAGTGGGAAAAGCCATCAGGGTCTTCCCAGTCTTCTAGAAGGCGTCAAACGTTTCCACACCGTACGCTTGTCCAGTACTCGACATTATCAATCCTTTCTAGCCGTCCCGTCCCTCCAAGTGCGTAGTTCGGTGAGGTAGGCACCTTGGGGTCAAGATCTGCAAGGGCCAAAGTGAGGTGTCAGGCACAGGGCCAAGCTCTGCGGGTGCCCGTTGACTGTGACCGCCGGGCGAATCAGATGGAGCATGCTCGTTCAAAGAATTCAGCAATCGCATGTCGGACGCACCGCGTTTGGGACAAGATCAAACGTGGCTTGCCCATACAACATATTATGTAAACGAATAACGCAACCTCTGACCTCGATCATTGGGGGTCCAATCTCTTCCAACGAACATATCATTGCCCCACTCCCACACTCTTCGAACATCCTCCGCTCGAATCACTTCGTCATGCCAACACCACACCACTCAAGAAACCCGAAGAGTTGTTGTGGCATTCTGTTTTCGAGTCCGACTCAAACGTTATCGCGGCCTTGCTATCCTGATCAGAAACGACATTACGGGTCAATCTCCAGCAAAGCCGAGGTACCTCCGTCTATCGCTGCGCTCTAGAATAGGACTAGTCAAAGGTCGGCGTCGGAATTCAGGCACATCACACACTCTACCATACACCACAAACCACCATCACACCCCGGCAATTCATTGGCAACAACCTTCAGGCGTAGTCGCTTCGATCGCCTCAGGTCGTACTCCACCGCCAGCTGAACTCTGCTTACCTGCTTGTTTTGCCCCGCAGCTTCACGTCCACGGTGATCTTGCAGAATGTCGGGAAGGAGCGCCTATGTGCGCAAACAGAACCTCCAACAGGCAGACAAACGCGCATATCAGGATCATACCGACTATGGCTTCCACGATCCATATCTCTATGGCCTCTCCGGCACATCAACTGCCGCGTCTAGGCCTACCATCTCCACCAATCCTTCCTACACTTTACAATCACGACGACGCTCAGCCTCCTCGGCCAGCAGCAACTATGGATATCCTCTACCTCACGTGCCTGCGCACATGCGGAAGCCTCGACCCATTATCGTCGCATCCGCCATTGAAAAGAGTGACTTCCGGACACACCTGGATGGCATGAGCTCAACTCTTCGAGGGAAGCTGGGAGGACTGATCAAGGGGAAGAAAGAGCCGCCGAAAGAGCTGCCAAGGCTGAGGCCAGGGACTTCAACTGCAACTTCAGACTTTGGTTCTCGTAGTACGGACTTCACTCCCTCAATCGACGCTGTACCTTCACTGTCGACAAGTACGACGCCTTCCGAGGGCCAGGAGACGTACTCGACGGGCCATTACCCCCACACCTCCAATGCGCCTCGTCAGAGACAACAGCAAGAGTCTGTCATTCATAAAATCAGGAGATTCGAAGGCGGTGGGAAGTTGCCCCAATTGGGTTGGAAATCACTATCTAATGTAAGAATAAAAAGCTGGCTAGATACAATACCTGAAGAGTCAGCATGCTGACCTCTTTTAGAACCCCGAATTATGGGATGAGAACGGTGACACCTTCGTCTATATGTATATGCGCGGTTCCCGAACAAAGCCACCTCCTTCCTTCCGAATCAATTCCCGGGTCATAAGGAAATCTGGAGCGAAGGCATTCGTGGATCAGCTATACCATGTTTCGGAGCCTGATGGATGGCCGAAGTTCTGTCCGAACGATCCGAATGAAAGGAGCGCTTCGCCAGATGCTATGGATCTAGATTACGATGGCTATCGATCGCCTAGTGGACTCCGTACTGACGACGAAGACATCGATGCCATCCGCCCACTTGGCATGCCGAAAAGCCTAGTACAAAGGGCTCCGCGCGGCATTCAGCACGAAATCTACGTATCGTGGCCGGGAGCAGAGACAGGAATTCACTCAACGATATGGCACATCACCACCCGAAATTATTTTGCAATCATGTATGATGCGAGTGCACTGGTTGGTACGACCCTGCATGAGGCCATGACCAGACTGTTCGAGCGTGTCACGTTGTATCCGGACTATCTAGACAGAGGTACCAGTGCGGTCGCCTGGCTGACAGATTACATCCTTCGTCATGAGTTCGATGACGTGCGAAATAACCCATCCTATGCGGCATCGTTACTAGCATTCAGCGAAGCTCCTGGCGTGCAATGGAGAGAGGGCTACATCGAGGCATTCGTCCATTGTGTTGGCATGCTCGATCTGGGTCTCCAGACTATTCCAGAATGGCGCCACATCACACCTCATACCAGAATGTTTCTTCAAAACGCAAGCATGGAGATTGAAGAGCGCATTCACCGTGCTCAAGCATGGCTCTTGTCTTTCGATTTCACGGAAATGTGGCCTACCACCGCGGTCGCACCATCCGCTGCTCGCGGTTGCTTCGAAAGGTTGAGGAAGTGGCTCCAAAAGTATTACGAGAATGCCTTCCTGCATTGGCCGCCTTCCAACGAGCAGACTTGGCTAACTCGCGATATTATTGTGCGGCTATCGAATGATTTCCATGGTCTGTACGACTATCTTGTGGACCGAGATATAATGTTCGATGGTACAGAATATCGCCCAGGACAGAAATGGACGATCATGAGTCGTTCGGGCCAAAACTTCCGTGCCGATACTTTTGAGCTTCCTTTCACAGATATCCTTCTCGGCTTCGACAACCGCAATGGCTTCCCTCATGTCCCTCATCCATATCCCATGTGTCCTACTTCAGTAGCCGTGCAATCGAAGCAGAAGTCCCCCTTCCTTATCAAGAAGCCTACCTCACCATCCGATACACTAGCACAAAACCGCCGAAAGGCTCTTTCTTACGCAGAAGCCAGCAATGTATATACACTCCGCGATCAATCCATGCACACTGACCTCGTCACAAATTTCATCCGCTTCGAGCAAAGTGACCAAGTCGAATCGCTCGATCCGTTTGAAGCTCGCCGTGGCCGTTGGCTCTTAATATACGGTGTTCTGCAAGTGCTTGCGACCGTTTCAGTCGACAGCCCCAACGTTCGCTTCAAAGACGGTGCGCAGTATCATATGTGTCCGCAGCTGAAAGGCGTCGTACCGTGGGCTGAACGAGGGTCTCCGCCAGAAGAAGAAGCGGAGCACAAGCGAAGCCACTGCTGGGTAATCCCAAGCACTTGGGGTCCCGTCGTTCCAAAGGCCCGCCCTAACGCGCATAAACCCATCCTCTGGGGCCAGTTCGGCGACGGCCGCTCTCGATGCGAGAGCACAGATTCTGTACCGACGCTCAATCGAGCAGCAATCAAGAAACAAGACACAAGCTCTATCGGCCGCAAGAGGGCAGAAGAATGGGTACATACGAACGGCGGAGCGGGAATTCCGCCAGCTGGCGGGAATGGAGATCTTGCAAGCGATGCGGGTATGACTGTGGAGACCGATGTGGGGATGAGAACGATTAAGAGTGAGAGTGGAGGCAGTGGCGATTACAGCACCGAGAGCCAGACGGAGGCAGCGAGAAGAAGGAGGGCACTTGTCCATGGTTTCACCGACTTCAAGGTGCCTAATGAGTGGTGAGTAATGACTGGACATCGAAAAGAGAGGGATAGAAATCGGAAAGTTGTACGCTTTTGAGCGATGGTGGAAACTTTCTCTTCTTCTATGATACCAAATTTTTTAGGGTAGATGTTGCAGGAAAGGGTTTACGCGTTAATGTTAATGTTTTCTCCACGTTTTCTGATGTCGCTAGATGGTATTATAGACAAAGAGCCAGCGCTGGTATACGGGCTGGCTGCTCTTGATATGCAAACCTTGTAAAGGAACACAGATACCGCCCTTGATCCCAAGCGTGCCTTGAGGCCTGCTATCCTGTTACTTGAGCTGAGAGCTGACGACTTTCCATAATTGCGATGGGTGAATATTGTTGGATGTATTCCCAGATTCGCCCCTACAGCAATCGTGGTAGCAATGCGTAGTAGGTTGGGATAGTTTCCATGTTGGTGTAGACCTGTTGATGCGATAATAACAACCATAATGCATAGGATAACTGACCAGCTTTGGCGGTGAGGTGTAGAACCAAAGCACCATGCAATCGAGCGTATTAGTGATCTGGGAATGTAAGCAGGGAGAAAGTAATCAAGACTGGTGAACAAGGTTGAGAAATTAGTGCCCAAAGCTTGCTATTGTACAGGAGAAGTCCTTCCCCTGAACAGCTCGGATGCCATACGCAATGCTTTACGCCGCTGATCATGCTGTATGTACTGAGGTTTGTACAGGCACCAATCTAGATGCATATCATACAGAACAAGTGTTCACAACAAGCTCTGCCTTCTATCCCTTCTTTGAACGTTCAATTGCGCATTGTCCTCGACAACTCCCCAGTCCACAGACTCCCACCAATTCTCCAGAAATTTCTTCTTTCCTCCGAATCCGTAATCGCGCAACCATACGTGCTGCCACGTATTCACCCCCAGCAAAACCTCGATGTTCGCTCCTCCCGGCGCGATTTTCGGTCCCTGACCACTGAATGCGCCAAAGGCGCCGCCTCTTAGGGCCGTGTTACTATCTTGCTCCTGCTTCCGGTAATGCGCACCCGGCAACGGCGATCCGGCCAGGTAGGTGGTCAAGATGGCAAACTCGGGATTCGTCCTGGAGAGGCCTTCGGTGCGCCGTTTGACGAGCCAGACGAAGCCCGGGCCGAACATGGCGTTTGCGGTTGCGATCATGGTCGCGCGGAGGTTTTCGAGGGAGCCGTCGTTGCCGAATGATTTGGACAGCAGCGCGGTGAGGTGGGTCGAGGGGGGGGTCGGGTCTGGGGAGAGGGTGGAGAAGAATTGGTGGTTGTTCCAGGCCATGGATGCATGGTTGAAGAGGGATGCGGCCGCAGGATCTCGTGCGTAGGTGATGAGGATGTCTTTTGTTAAGCGGAATTCTTGCGGTGTACCTGTGGTAGGTGCATTAGCCCTCGAAAGAGATGGAGCATGGTCTGGAAGTAGACATACCAACCGTCATCTGGCTGAGACATTGCAGGATATAGCTCTGGTAGGATGTCCAGGCGTAGTTAAAGGAGCCAGCCGAGAGCATTTTGCCGACGCCATACTCGGTGAAGTGTTGATTATGGGTCAACTGGGGGAGGTGGTGGAGACGCCGCCGTTGCGACTTGGGGTTATATAAAGGACATTGTTTTTGTATTGTAGCACGCACTCGGACGGCAGCACGGCATATACGCGGGGCAGGCTGCTGCCGCGAGAGACTTGACAATATCATAGAATTGGAAGGCAGATGCTATAGAGAGATCTAAATTTACCATACCATGAGGACATGCCCAAGTAATTCTAACGCTAGTGCGGATCAGATCTAGCGTGTCCATCACGGCCAGTGGATTGTCCGCTCCTCGAACAAGCTCTCCGTCTCTCTTACATTACCGCCCAACCCAATACTCTTTCGTTTCATGTGACCAGTGCTTCAGATCTTGCCACAGCCTACCAAAAGGATGGGCGATATACTCATGTCGGAGTATCGTTGCCGCTCAGCCAGTGATCAGTGAAGCAATTGGCCTATACGCGTAGGGCCTATTCCTGTGCGTGATGCAAGCTTTGGGATGCTTCATCAAAGCATCGATTTCTCCGCTAGCCGTGATGGCAAAGACTCCGAGTTTGCCTTGTTCTTTTCTTTCTCACGTCGACGACCCTCTTTGATCATCTCCTCTATGCTGTTCGAATGCTAAGCTGGACTTGCATTGTCCTCTCACTTACCTCTTTCTCCAATTACTGATCTCTTTGTCCTCCTGCTACTGCCTTTGATATACCATTACACCTCTGCCCCACCCACTCGCATACTCATACTCAAGAAACAGAATACTACGCGTCACAAGTCTCAAGATGGTCCTACCTACCTTTCTCAGGCTCACGGCCATATGCTTTCTCTCGACATCACTCCCCTCTACCTTGGCACTCTCAGCAACTAAACGCGCAGCTCACATTCATGATCTCTCGGAAAGAGCCGAGCTTTTTGGGAGGCAAGAACTTACCTGCTCTCTTTCTGGCTATACAGCATGTAATAAGGCTGGTCTGCCCGGTAACTTCTGTTGTCCATCTTCGCATACATGCGAGCCGTTCAACAGTGGGCAGTCCGCCATCTGTTGCCCTCCAAATTCGAACTGTTCCACAATAGCGCCTATCGAGTGCGATATCAACAAGCAAAACGCGACAGCTTTTCCGTCGAGTAGACTATATACAACGGACCTCTCTTCTGCTATGGATACTTGCGTAGGCAAATGCTGCCCACAAGGCTACAAATGCGATGGCGTCAACTGCGTTTTGGACTCTCCAGCAGCACCGACTAGCTCGACTTCGTCTTCCGCTACAGCGACCTCCAAGCCCAATCCGACAACTTCTTCCACCACAACTCCGCCATCGACTTCCGCATCCAACACTGCCGGCCATTCGGCATCGACCCAGGCTGCTGCTGCACAAGCCCATTGCAGTCAGTTCACGACGGCCGGCGTTCTGGTCGGTTTCTTCTCCGGCCTTGCTGTGGGCATCCTTCTTACCATCCTCATTATGTGCTGCTTCGGTCACCGCAGTTACAAGAAAGAGAAGGACCCATATCCAACGACTCCAGACTTTTCCAGCAGCGTTGCAGCTACCGTCTCGGATCCTATATACCAACCCCATGACGCAAACGCCTTTCGCTCCGATTTTTTGCGACGCGAGTCAAGGTCCAATTTTGCGAATCGTACATCGAGGGTCCGCTCCCTGTTCTCAAGGACTCCTACCTTGAAGAGCATGAGAAGTCGCGAAGCGCCAGTTGACGGCATTGGGAGGAGTATACCAATTCCCCCAAGGACGCCAGACAATCAGCGATCACCAGGCTCCATACAGAGAAAAGAACCAAGTATGGAGAGCATCAGGATCTACAGTCCGCCGAACGGAGGATTAGGAAGGCCGAACACTACATTCACAGACATGATGGCCGATGCTGGGTTCAAGCATGGAGAGCCGTATCTTGGTAGTCCTGGACGAGGTAAGTATCCAGGTAAAATCCGGGATGTATAGCGCTCATCCCTCCAACAGTCGATCCAAGAAGCCGAGCTATAGGGGGTATTTAATGTCCAGGTGGTCAAACATTTGACTTGGGAATTTCGTGGTGGTCATAATCATGCGATTGCTTTAGCGAGCCTGTTTTTCAAATGAATAAGATAATCACAGTCGAAAGCGACTACAATGTGCTTTGAATCAATCAAATACATGTTGAATCTTCTACAGTAAAGGCTTCGTGATATACCTTCCCAATCTCACCCTCATGATCATAGTTCAGAGGACAATCTTCATTTTAACTTGGACCTGTGTTGTAGCTCTGTGTTCAAAGACTGTGGAGCTCTTCTATAGCCAGCCGCTTCAATCAACGTGTTTTCGGCTCGACCCATGTCTAAAACACCTTATGAACGTCAAGCGGTAAGGCTGGTTTGACATGCGCTGTGCATACTCGAAGCGCCTTTTTGCGATTAGGAGATAAATTGGCCTTCACCTAAGACCTCAAGCCCCGTGTGATATGCTACCTTCAAAACATCTCAAATGGACTGCTGTCAGGATGAAGCACCGCACGAGCGACAACTTTTCTATATTCCTGCTGCTGGCAATTCTAGCGACCGCCAGTACCATCATCAATGTAGAGAATTGCGGCCGCTATCGGTACCAGATCGAAAATGCAGTCATGCTGGCCAGAACAGCAATGATAAAAGCGCTTCTTGATGTTCCAAGTGGTACTAGTAGCACGTAAGTATAAAGCTGGCGGATTCCAAAGCGGCACTCATGTGCCTTTTTACTGCACATAAAGCGGGGGATACTGATTTCGAAAACCCCATACAGCCACGGATATACAGCAATGTTCAAAAGCAACCATTCCGTTGCGTCTATGTATGATATGATGGCCAACATCCCCTATCTCAAACCAGTGACCATATCCTCCCGCCAAGAATCCCCTGTCTTTATGTGCGCAACGCCCACGGTAGCAGCAAAGTCCGGATTGGAAACCGACCCTTGGGTCCATTGTACCAAATCCACGCGGCCTGACGAAAGGGCGACGACGAGTTACTGGCTCGAGGATTCCGCTACGGTGATCATATGTCCAGCGTTCCTGCGAGATCTCAGGCCAGAGCCGCCGCTGACGCCTGATGGCCCAAGGGATGTTTACTGTCCGATTGTGCGACAGAATCTGTTTGTGGGACGCAGTTTTCCGTTGGTCAGATACCAGGTCTATGACTTGATACGCCAGCTTGTGAAGTTGTATTTGCAAGGAGGGGCGTTGGGACCAGAGACTGAACCTAGAGAGGAAGTAGATTGGAATTCTTGTGTCGGGCTTGGATATGGGGGTTCGGGATTGGGGCCGAGTGAGAGGAATCCGATGAATTATGTTTATTATGCTGCGTGTGAGTGGTCGGCATTGTGCGGCGGGTTGAGGCTGATGTTGTGTCTAGTGGTAAACCAGGACTGTACACAGGCTCCTAATCCGACGCTGCCTCCTTTTTCGGTCCGGGAGGATGTGGCTGATTCGAATTCTGCTGGGTTTTGACTTTTGTCGCCTCTTGATGGATTTACAAGTTTCAAAAGCGAACGATGAGTCGTTTCGGTCCAGAGCGAGGATCCAGGAGACTTATATACTATCACCAGTCCTTCGATCTGGATCTTGTCTTATTCTTTTCAACACGAACTTCTTGGAAGGCCTGCCGTGTATAAGCAAGTACTGACTGAGGTGCTGGGGTTCCTCGGTAGCGATGTAAGGCTTGAGACCACATTATCTCTCTTCGCATATCGCCCGCCTCAGAAGCACGCAACACGTCCCAATAGAGTGGAAAGGTATCAAGCTGATCAGGTCTGTATATGGGACAGATGCCATGCCAAACAGCTAGAACACTATCTCCCACAACATCAGCAACTGCTTGAGCATCTTCACAACATCAGTATTACCACGAAGCTGGCATTATGACAGCCAAAAGATTGCGCCGCCTAGGTCGACAATAGGCTGATCGTAAGGAAGGTCTGGTGGATCTCGAAGTCACCTGCAGTCTCTAGAACATTGAGCATCTTCATACTGATCTGGCATTGATTCTGTAAATCGAGTTCATTACGGGCACCTATGGGAGCAACAAGCGGGGCCATGTTTCTCAATCAATCAACAATCTTCGTGATGGAGAGTGGCTAATGGATGATCCCAGATAAACGAGACCCGCGAGCAATCCGAACGCTTCAGGATCTGACACCCGCCAATGCTCGGAGGTACAGCTGGATTCGAGAGTCTGGCCTCAAATGCGTCTCATATGACTACAAGACATGCGTCACGCGTGCTGATTCACCGAACTTTTCGTCCCTAATTTCGAACGATGGAGTCATCAAGTCCCTGGAGAATCTGTTCACGGTCGACGAAGACAGCTTTCATATCCGGATCTAGTCCTTCGCTATCGAGAAACGAGGTCAATAGGAACCTTAAGAGTTTTGCCAATGCGGCTGCTGCAAGAAGAAGCGTCCAACACATAGGCTTCTCATCCACTAGTGATTCACTGATTGCAATTGTCCAAAGTACATAGTTGAGCTAGGTGGACTAGGAAAGGAACTTTGCATGGACCGATGGAGGAGATATTGCGTGTTGTAGAAAGGTAGCTTTTGCACTCGTAATTCAGCACGAAAAGCAACCACCTTAGAACGGAGTAGGCAAATGAACTGATTTGGCATGCTTATAAAAGCGTTTGCAATAGACCGAAAACTTTGCCCTCGACAGACGAGGGCTGACTGGTTTCTTGTCTTCGTTGTGTGCACTTCGTTCAACATAGTAGGTCGCATTCAAGGTTGGATTCAACACCTCAAACCGTTTTCTCTTCCTTCTCTTGTTTGACTTATAGACAAGACTTGATATAAGCGCTTCTGAAGACCTCCACCGTGTCAGCGGTAGAAGTATATGGAGATACTAGCAAACTTTGTACCCACCGGGCCATTCCCCATGTCTGCGGGTATGCCTTGGTACACTCGAAGATAAAACAGACGAAGACCCGACGATGATCATCGCTGGAGACGAGCATCTGAAAGCCCGTTCCCCACAGAGCAAGTCCAAGCCTTGTATTAGTTTTGAGGCTAACCTAATCATAGCGGTAACCCATCGTACCAGGGACAAGGATGTTTTGAAAAGTCTTTGCGAACATGAATCAGAAAACAGCGCCAACACCAACGAGTGCTGACGGGCTTTCCGCCAGTGGTGGCTTCCCGTCTGTGACATGGCTGGATGACTATTACAATTACTCCGTTGAGCAGGTGATTGCAATAGTCGGGTTTCAGCACGATCAAATGACCGTTACCCATTTGAGCGACCGATGAGTATCAAGACAATAAATGCTTGAGTAGTAAGATTTCTGGGCTTGGACGCTCAGGGAAGTCGATAGCATTCACCACTTATCGCACGGACGAGACCGTTCATGGTGCTTGCTGAATATACATGAATTACCACTATATTGATGAGAGAGCACCGGCAGTATCATCGACAATGTCACTCGACGCGCCTTGATTTGCCGGAATGCCAAGCTCGCGAGAAGTGGTCAGTATTCTTTCTCGAAGATTTTCTGGATCGGTTTTGCAGCCTGTGATATGTCAATACACTTTACATGCAAAAGACCATTGAGTGTACGGACGCCGATAAACGCCTCCAAGTCCTTGTCCAGGTTGGCCAAATCATCCTTCCACTTCTGGTTGTCTGCGATGAGGCTCTGCTTCCTTTTGAGAAGTTCCTGCCGCGCATTCTCTAGCTCTTCACGCTCCTTCAGCTCATGGTTGATACGCGCGAACATGAGCGCCTTCTCGTCGTCATTGCCGAGTTCGGGCTGAGCCTGGAGGAATTCCTCTACTGGTATCAATGGCAGTTGTTGGTACTTATGGCTGGGTAGATAGTCAGTGTCTTGCATTATCAAGGGGATTATGTCGTATCTACTCGTAAGATTCACATGCTGCAATTTCCCCCCGTAAATGCCTCTCCTCATAATATAGATTCTGTAATTGTAGATGTAGTCTGTCTATCTCCTGCCGTGCCTCCGCTGTTGTCTGCTTTGTATTCCGGACTTTGGTAATGGCGTTGCGATTCAGGCCCCGTAATTGAGCGAGATAGGCGTAGAGCAACTTCTGTTGTTTCGATAATTCAATCTGTACTTCGAGAGAGGGTTGCTGTTCTGCAGCGACCGCATTTGCTTCAGCGAGTCCGATGAGTTTGATGCATTGCTGGCGTGTTTGAGTGGATGTCTTGAGAACGGACTGAAGATATGGATCTATGACTATGTCGCTAGACCTCATCTCAACATTGGCCGCGGGCATTCTGAAATTGTATATTTTAGAGGTATGAGTAGAAGAATATTGGTATGATATGGTCGCCTTAGCACGATTGCTTGCATGCACTAAGCCGAGAGATGCCAAGATGGGGGTCTTTAGTGGCAGGTCTAGATCCTGATGCCAAGGGATCGTCCCTGTACCTGAACCCTTCGCAATGATGAAATAGGCCCCTCGCCTTCGTCTCAATCTACGTGTTGCAACGGCTTAAACCTCCACCTACAAATTATTGTGTACATACGCTCTTCCCCCGCATTATACCAACATCTCTGTACATACTGCAATCGAGTTGTGCTTCGGAGTAGTTACCATAGCTCGCTTTCGACGCCGAAGTCGCTTCCCCACCTCCTCAACAAAAATACCAAGATTGCAGCGCAGCATACTACATGCACTCTTTCACCTCACAATCGCTCGTTATGGCCTGCTCTAGTCCCTCTGTCACTGTCGAAAATCACGATACATCATTCAATGCTCACACTACCGCTACAACGCCTATACAGTCTACCCCCACCCAACGTCGGCGGCACTCGTCATACCAGCCTTGGCGCAGGCACTCTCATGAACTCGATTCCGACGCTATCTTCATGAAAGTTGACCTGTTCATCTCTGAATTAGAGCGGAGACTAGATTGGATCGAGAACTACGGCAACCTCAAACTTGACGCAACAATCAACCGCGCATATTCTACTTTGGATGCCGTGCGAGACTCCTGCTCGCATGCCTCTGGAGAACTCATCGGCGCCGGAAGGCGGAGGGCAAAAATCCTTGTGGAGACAGTGGAGAGCAAATACAATGATGCATTGCCTACGAGGGAGACACTGGAGGCAAGAGCCCAAGCTGGAATGCGGCTCATGGAAGGCTTCCTCAACGAGTTAGAGAATCGTGCTCTCGCTGTTCGTGACTCTGGCTTTTCGGAAATATTAGACGGTGGCTGGACGATAGCCCAGGAAGGATACGGAAAGGCGAAGGGGAAAGCGAAAGAAGTCGTGGATGAAGGCTTGGAGAAAGCACGCCGTGCAAGGGGAACCCTGAAGGAGAGCATTGAGAATGCCATCCAAATGGCAAGAGACCACCGCCTCATCACGTACGAGGATCTTCCACATCCGTGGCAGGTCAACCCGCACATCACCAGAGGCTATCGGTTTTCTGAGAACAAGATTGATTGCATCAAATCTGCGTTCAATTTCTCCAACGAGACGGTCAACATTTGGTCCCATGCCATTGGATTGGTTATCGTCCTCTCCATTGCTTTCTACTTCTATCCTTCCTCCGTAAACTTTTCCCATTCCTCCAAGACAGATGTTTTTTTTGCCGCGGCTTTCTTTTTCGCCGCCTGCAAGTGCCTCGTCTGTTCCTGCATGTGGCACACCATGAGCAGTATTTCGGAGCAGACCCTGATGGAACGGTTCGCCTGTGTCGACTATACTGGAATATCTTTGTTGATCGCCGCGTCCATAATGACCACAGAATATACCGTCTTTTACTGCGAACCCATTAGCCGCTGGATCTATATTACTACCACCGCAACCTGTAAGCGATCCTTCGGATTCATAATCCCAAATTTTCATGCAAATTTTGGGAGTAACACCATCGCATTTGTCACCCCACTCAATTGCTAGTGTCCAGAAGGGCAATGCTGACGCGGCAATCTTGCAGTGGGCGTTGGAGGTGTCATTCTACCTTGGCACCCTACCTTCAATCGGGCAGATATGAACTGGTTCAGAGTAGCGTTCTATGTGTCTCTCGCGGCAACTGGCTTCGCTCCAATATTCCAACTGAGCTGGACCCGCGGCACCGAATGGGCGTGGATGTTTTATGCGCCCATAGGAAAGTCGATCACCGTCTACTTAGTTGGAGCCTTGGTATACGCGGGTCAAGTAAGTCCGTCCTATTTCATTGTAACCTGGTTATTGATTAATTGGCATTCAGGTGCCTGAGAGATGGCTGCACGGCTGGTTCGACTATGTGGGAGGTAGCCACAACATCTGGCATCTGGCAGTTTTGGGGGGTATCCTATTTCACTATTGCGCGATGCAGAGTTTCTTCTCGGTGGCCTTCGAAATGGGCCGCGAGCAATGCGGGCTTGAGACACTGTTGCGGTGAAGACCATCGATATCATGGGACGGTCATCAAATCAAGCGCTGACTGGCAGCCGCTCTCATAGTACATAGCTGTTCATTTTTAGATGGATAGATAGCGACATGTTCATGCATCCATGCCCGACATTCGCAATTAAGCCAGGCGCGTGATGGTGGACGTCACAGTATAAATTCTGGTAGAAGCGGAGAGAGCGTCTATCCGAGCCTCTATTGGAGATCTGCGGTATTTGGGCATCAATCTGACAAATTGCCGCTCGACCACCATCAACCTTTGATCAATGCAAGGTACTGCATGAAAATCGTTCAGCTGCCGGGCAAGTTACCCAATACCACACATGCTCAATGAGGATATGAGCAGCAATTGGGCGTCGCAAACGCGCAGAGACGGTCGGATTGACATGGGGCGTAGGTTTGCGAGATCGAGGCAAACTCGCGTTCCCTCTAGAATAAACCACAAGGTCAGCCATCACGATGAAGCCAGGTGCTGCCGACGTCCCAATAACAAATTAGAGGACGATGGCTTTTCTACATGCTCTTCTGGCGTCTCTGACTTCATAGTAGAGGATATCTGATTAGATCTAGAATAAGTCCGCGGCCCTGACATGAGTTTATGACCATTAAGCAGGCGTCGCGAACACTACAATAGAAGCAAACAACTCTGCTTTGGATATTGCAATCCTGCAAGCCAGTCTGCAAGCCCCGCCCCGCCTCGGCGGCATCCCCACTACCTCTTGGAGCAAAGGCAATGATAGACTTATTGAGGGGATGGAACTCCAACGTTCACGGACGGTTACAGTATCTGACAGTGTCGATCGCGGCGCCCCATAGATACCCAATGGCCAAGGATCAAGGTCTATCAAAACGGCATTGCTCATCAGACACTACTCGGACAAGCAAAGGACGGCCTTCCACTGCTTGGGTAGGAAGAATAATGTTGCGAGAAAGCTCTGTCATCAATGACTACCTTAGTGGTTGAGTGATTGGCCCTCTCCATGCCATGCTCGTGACTGACGTATCGTGCGTGGATTCGCGGCATTGGCTGAGAGCGATGCATTTATCACCGTCCGAGGGTCAACGATACCCCACCTACCTCCCATGCAGCCTACTGGGTAGATTTGATCGGATACATACCATGCTGGCGGTGAGAGGCTCCCTTGCCGGAGGCTTTATTCGGGCGGACAGCTCATCAATTCCGAACCGCTCTACCTCAAGACCACCAGCAAGGGTCTCGTCATGCCGCCGGAATCCAAGACCCATCCCAAAACGCTTCCAAACATACTGCATCGGGCGTCAAGATCGGCACTTCGACATCAGCGCCGCCTGCACCCCTACATATAGGAATGTTCAATATGTAGTGCTTTAGGCACTGTCTACTTGAGTACGCCGTGCTTTGCGACATAGTGCGTCTCAAGCCAACGTTTGCTTGCGCCTCCACAAAGTCATACAAGACTATATGCTCGTTGGATAGTTTGTGCTTTTCTTCTCCATCATGCTGACAACACAGTCTCTCACTATGTCCCGAACTCATCGATACCATTCTGACCAGTGGGCCAGAACGGAAGGTAGCAGAGGGAGTACTGCCACTCCCCGTGAGCAATATCGAGGACTTCCCCGCAGGTCAACAAGCATCTCCTTGCAGCTTTCGGAGTCATTGGTGGAGTACTAACACCCTCACAGCGCTACAATCCTACGGCCTGATGACTTCGGCGTTGCGCCCTTGGTCCCACGCCAGGCTCAACCTGAAATCTACCAAGCAGTATCTCGAGGTTCAATGCATCCCTCCATTGAAGACCGTCTTAGTCCCGCTAGCGAGTTCCTACAAAGCCTTCCTCCACCACATCGAGATGACCGCATGAACATGGACCGTACTGTGGCCATGACCCCGGCCACTAGCCGACCCTTGTCTTATGGGTCTGTTCACCGGATGGCAAATCTTGATCGATGCGATGATCAGCAATCCAGGACACCTTCCGCTTTCCAGTCATCGTATTCATCTTCCCAACCTGGCTCCGGGTATGGATCAATGCGGTCCCTACCAGACCCTCCAGGTTTCCCAAGCCGTCCAGGTTTCCCGGAAGTGAGCGTACAACCACAGTCATCAAAAAGCACTTATCCTTGGGATACTAGCTACCAATTCTCTCAGGATCACTTTGATGATGACGAATTCTCCTCTGCCAAGAGGAGCACTATCACAGTCGCTGGCCCTTTAGAAGATGAGAGACGCTCCAAGAGATGCCGTGGAGGCCGGGATGAGTTTGAAGGTTCGGTCCAATATCTACAAAAGCCACCGCGGAATGTGCCAGAACCTCATGAACGAGATCTGCCCCCTCTCCCAATTCATTTGAACAATGCAGAGCAAGACGATGTCTTGACTCAGGTGAATCAACGCCTTTCACAGTGTGCCTTTGATTTCGTTGCTCTATATCGCTTTCCAATTCCCATCGAACCAAACAAGCCTGCGGTACTGGTCGCGACCGACAAGGGTTGGACTGAATGGGCATACCTGCTCAAAAGACTGGCTACAAAACGGAAAATACCATCCCACGCAATCTACCAAGGACAGATTAAAGAACTGACAACAGTCCTGGACAATTCCCTGCAGATGCGTCACGCCACAAAGCCTCAGCCAAGGGCACTGAAGGATGATAGATCGGTACTTCAATTCATCTCCGCTGGTATCCAAGTCGGAAAGATGCTCAAGGATGCCTCCACCATGGAGTACCTAGACAAACTTTACCAACAAACAGAGAAGGTCATCCAGGAAAGGACAGAGCCACCACAAGCATACAGGTGATTTTTTTAAAGGGCCCGTAGTCATCCGACTAGGCACCCCAGGGTCATCTCTCGTCCTAGGCTTCTGCGTACCGGATGGAAACCTCATTTCCAAGGGATGGATCCATATGATGATAGCCTTTTCATGAGTAGTGGTCAACAAAGTATCCACAAGCTGTCAAGGAGCTGGGCTAAACTACGTGGCGTCTTTCACATCGCGTTCATCTCTTTCGTCGCATACCTTAGCGTAGTGCGATTAATTCTCATTTCATGTAGTCGAACCTTCCCTTTCTCTTTGGAACGTTATCATGGTCATACTCTTCAATTGGAATCTACTCGCATCTAAGGCCACCAAGACAACAGCGTTGAGTACCAGCTTAGTAGTGTCCGTCTGGATTCAATGGGCATCCTTGAGTCCCTCCGTGCTGAGGTGCAGGATCCAGCACTGGGCGCTTAGTGTCACCCACTGACCGAAGGATTTTCCTGAGGCTGGCATGAAGGCACTCGTCACCTGGACTTCTGACTATATTGGGCCGTGCTTGCGGGACGTCATCTTCGGCATAATCGAAAGCGGATTGAGACTGCTCCATTGAGTGCTGGGAAGCCCGTTCCATCCTTCTTGTTTTCTGGCCACTCATGGGAGACTTGATGTCTGGCTTTCACGTTGCCGCCTTATGCCAACGTTTTCCTGGCTAATGTGGATTTTGTTGTGGGTCGTGAACCGCTACCCCAGCGACGGGACGCGAAAGGCCAACGTATCAGACTACCCCACACAGCGGCAAGCAGTCGCAGGGCGTTGAGATACAATATACGATACTGTTACCGTTATTGCAACAACTCTGACGATGTGCTCCCGCATGACCAGTCTATGCTCACCGTCAGCAATACTGCCGGGTTTCTTGGGCGGTCTCTTACCCAATCATGCATGGAGCTGTCTTCAGGATTTAGTGCCCGCGGATCCCTCATGGCGACTAGCATCTATAGGCTCATCATTGCTGTATGCAATTACAAACACGTGGCTCACAATAGAGTCGGCGGCTTCAAGCGGGGAGAATATTAACCATAGCCAACTACGTCTTAGGGACCCGGGGATCCAAGCGGTTGGGTCTGAATCTCTGATATCATTGGTTACAGGAAAGGGCAAGGCGTTCAATTCGGACGTTCGCAACGGCCAAATCAGGTGATTGACTGGATGCGGGAGCTTGTTGTTGAGAAGCGGCTCAACGCGACCAATTGTGAGAAGATTATATAAGTCACTGTCAGCCACTCAGTGGTGGAGCATCAGGCCGAGTTATGGCACAGCTGCTAAGGTCAGTATCTGCTGGCCGTTGGCGCCGACCCTTTCCAGCGTTTCCATGCTTGGAATTGAGAGTGTCAAGTAAAGGATTCGCAAGTCTATTCGTAGTACATTCGACGCATTGCCATGATACGTTTATTGACACTGATTCTTCTCGCGCGCTTTCGTGCATCAGTGAAGGATTCCCCTGGACGGTTGGATAAGTCACTGCTCAAGATATAAAGACAGCCATCAAGCCGAGTGGGACCTGGAAAGGCACAGCATCATCATACCAGGTAGCTGGGAAGACTAGTGTAGTAAGAGGAACAGTCACACTGATAGCGCGTCGACTTACACAGTACTTTGATCCTTCCTTCCGCGCTCACGTGTGACCCCTGTGCCATTCGTGCCAACTACAAAGCAGAACAGTGGTCACACAGCCGTCAGCTTGAGCACTACGTACTATACACAGTACGGATACCCTTCCTCCCCTCCCCTTCCCGTTTCACGACGTTGTTGATCCTGCTGGGGTTGTTGGTACTAACGGCAGCAGATTGGACGTGGTCGAATCATCGGCCGCAGTAGCACTTATTCAGCTGCAAGGTGGAGGCACGAATCACAGCAATCTTCAGGCCGGCCACGAGACCACGACCAATCATAGGCCCAGGTCAGCGCTTGGAGAAGCAACAGAGACCCAGTCGGCAGCCTCCCATCCCACTTGCCCCCGATTCGGCACTAGTGTCTCGTGGCTCGATCCAATTTCGGGAACACCCAGCAAGCGGCTACACCGGATATCGACTAAAGGGCTTCTAAATCTGTAACACGCTGCATAAGTTGCATCACGTGTCACGCTATCGCAACTAGAATCTTGGTGGTTTGAGAAGACCCTCTCGACGTCTTGGCACCATTATCGTTGCTGTAACCGCCCGATCTACTGCTGGACTTCTACGGGCTTACACCTCCTCCACTCGTTGCACACCGCGCGCTCCCTTGTTCAGTAGTCCTGATTGTGCAACAGAGGTATGCCTGCTTACTCCTCTTCTCCATTCCTTTCTTAAGCCCCGTCTTACCCCAGAAACTCTTGCTTCCTTGCTGCTTGCTGCCACGGCTCATTTTGTGCCCTGCCTGCAGGCCTTGCCAGTCAAGATCATATCTCGAGTCATTCAATTGACATCGCGGTCTCTCCAACTCGACGGCCATCATGCCTACCGCTATCGAAGAGGAGAACTCGACTATGCCATCGCCCCCGGAATCCGCCGAGTCCTCACCTCCCACTATCAACACCATTTCTCCCCAATCAGCCTCCCCAAAATCTCCGAAGCCATCGTTGCTGGCTATAAAGACACCGAACTCCGCAACTCTCCCGTCACAACTACCCAAGAGCCCACTGCCGGAGCGCCTGGAGGCAATCAAGCAAGAAGATGATGATCTCAGAACACCCATCACC
>JAABUK010001652.1_pt1 | contig 41885 bp, 30 predicted proteins | sample 5559141 | NCBI WGS metagenome assembly JAABUK01 (sample SAMN10711869, study PRJNA513367) | rock metagenome | isolation source: Antarctica rocks | place: Antarctica: Victoria Land, Pudding Butte nord | collected 2016-01-03 | reverse complement strand
TTTCTATTTACACCTGAAAGAATGCGAATACAGATTCAACAGCCGACAGAAAAACTTGTATCAAGAGTTGCTGAAATTACTTGCACAGCATCCGCTCTAGCTAAGCTTTGCTACACTAGAGCCTAAATGAATGAATCGAAGAATATCGAACGAGGGCGAGAAGCCGCGCACAAAAAACAGTGCGGCGCGGTAAATTTTTGAAGGGTTTAAGGGAAAGGGAATCATTATGGGTTTCAATCAATATCACGAACCGGCAAGCGAGTTATCGGAAAAGACGCGCACCTTCGCGCGCATGATCGCATCGCTCACGGAAGAGGCCGAAGCGATAAATTGGTACGAGCAGCGCATCAGCGTCGAAAAGGACGGGGAAGCCAAAGCGATTATGCAGAATGCGCAGAAGGAAGAGTTCAAGCACTTCGGGATGGATTTGGAATTCCTGCTGCGCCGCAAACCGCAGTGGCGCGAGATTCTGCAAGGCATACTCTTCAAAGACGGAGACATCGTCGAACACGGCGAACAGGCCGAAGAAGACGCCTGACACTGGATAAGACGCCGTGTTGGTGCAAAGGCATGCGCCTAAGCCTGACAAACACGGCGTCTAATTATAATCTTCAATCGCGGGATTCAGCTTATGGAATCGGCATCGAAAATCAAACACGATGCGAACCGTTTATATCTCACGAACTGTTTTCTTGCCTTCCGCGTTTCCTAAATGTGGCAGTGCGCAAGCCCGCGTTTCTCCAAGTACTGCTGGTGATATTCTTCGGCGCGGTAAAACTCCGATGCGGGAGTAATCTCTGTGGCGATGGGACGCTTGAAGCGCCCGCTCGCGTCGAGTTGCGCAAGGGATGCGCGCGCCGCAGTTTCCTGTTCCGGCGTGTGAAAGAAAATCGCCGTGCGATACTGATCGCCAATGTCCGGCCCCTGCCGGTTAAGCTGCGTCGGATCGTGATTCTCCCAGAAGACTTTCAACAAATCTTCGTAAGAGCTTTGCGCCGGATCGTAAGTGACTTCGACGACTTCGGCATGGCCTGTGCGACCCGAACACACATCCTTGTATGTCGGGTTCGAGAGGTTGCCGCCGAGGTAACCGACCTGCGTTGACGTGACACCCTCGAGCTGCCGAAACGCCACTTCGACGCCCCAGAAACAGCCCGCTCCGAAAGTTGCTTTTTCCATTTTATTCGCTCCGTTTCGATATTCAATGTGCGCTTATTTTAAGGCAAGCGCCGTTTTGTTTGCATTGCTTAGGCCAGCCTGAAACAGCATCGGAAGTTTGCATTATAAATTATAAGGGCTGGCAAGTATTAGATGCCGCAAGCGCCCGATTCTATTCCTGCTTTATTTCGTGCGCCATAGAACGGGCGTCGCCGGATGGAGCGCTTGTTCGACGGCGACGGCGACATGCCCCATCGTGAGGCGCGCATTGATTTCCAGCAGCGGATGAAGACCGTTCGCGTGTTCGAGCGCGTCCATTCCGGCAGCGCCCGTATAGCCTTCCTCAAAAAGCCTCGTGCCGACGATACGCGCGAATCCTTCAAGCTCTGTTTTTCTTTGCGGCTCGATTGCGCGTCCGAGCAAATAGCCGTAGCCCGTGCCAGCGCCGTTTGTTTGCAAATCGCTGATGCCTTCGATAACGACTTCGCCGCTTGCTTCAATGTTCATCACAACGCCGTATTCGCGCACAACGTCCAGCCAAGGTTGAAACAGCAGCGTTTCGCCGAGAGCCAGACGACGCTGCACCCATACGGCCTGTGTCGCTTCGAGCACTGCGCCGCGCCCCAGCACCCGATCACGCGCGGCAAATCCGAAGGGACTTTTGATGACCCATTTATCATTCGCCTTCGGGCAAGCGCGTTCGATGACCCCTTGCAATTCGTCGAAGCTTCGTGCGATTGCGGAATGCTTCAAAGCGACGTCGAGTTCTTGTTCGAGCGCGTAACTCCATAGCTTTGAATTAACGCGCGCGATTGTTTCAAGCGACGGATGCCGCACGCTTGCGCCCGTGCCTTCGCCAAGCGCGACGGCGCTTTTCGTCCAGCCCCACGGCGTGAAAATTCTATCGCTTTGACCTCCCGCGCGAGTCTTCGACAGGAGTTCGACGCCGCGCTCTTTTGCTTCTGCGGCGAGCGAATCATCCGGCGCTTCGTCGCCCTCTAATAGCAGCGCGTCGCCGCGCTTTGCGAGCCACAGTAGATGCGCGGCGAGCCTGCGATTGATTTTATCGAATTGGCTCGAACGCCTGTAAACTTCCGCGCGCTGCTGCGCCGCCAATTCCATCTCGAAATCGGCGTTCATATACCAGAGCTTTGTCTGCATTAGGCGACTCACACGAAACCTCGTACATGTTTCCCGAAAAAAAAATATTGACATTCGCGGCGCGCGGCGATAATCTCGCGGGCGCTTCATGGCTTATCCGCGATTCGTTAAATAATACCGACATCGCATTCCGTTCATTCGTCAATACAAAAGAGTTCGACTTGATACAGCTTTTCTCTCGTGCTGTTTTTCGTTTTACCTCAGAAAGCGACTTCGCCTTTCATATACCGGCGCGCCCGGCGTTTCTTCTTCTTCTTCTTCTTCTTCCTTTATACAGCAGCCATTTTCCCTTTGAGCAGAGTGCGCCCGCGCGGACGCCGTCGTTTTTGCTCAATGCTTCGCACCTTAACAGTTCACACCAATTCCGGAGAAAAAATGAAGAAGCTTGTTGCGTTCACAATCTGCATCGCCTTTTGCGCCGCGATGTTCCTTTCAATTTCCAGCCACGCCCAAAACCCGAACAAGCCGGATAAGTCTGCCGCTGACTCCAACGCGTCACCGAAAAATAAAGCCAAATTCCGCCACGCAGCCGCAGACAAAGTTATCCCCGGCGAATACATCGTCGTCCTCAACGATGACGTTGCCGATGTCGATAAAGCTTCCGGCAATCTTATTGCCTTGCACGGCGGAGGGTATCGCAAGCATCAATACAATCGCGCGCTCAAAGGCTTTTCCGCGACGCTGACAACGGAGCAGGCGCAAAGCCTCGCCCTCGATCCAAGCGTCGCTTATGTCGAAGAAGACCAATTGATGAGCCTCAGCGCGACACAGAGCAACGCGACTTGGGGCTTAGACCGCATAGACCAGCGCGATCTGCCCTTGAACGGCACATACAATTACACCAACACGGGCGCGGGCGTGAAAGCCTACATCATTGATACGGGCATTCTCACAACGCACACGGAGTTCGGCGGGCGCGCCATCTCCGGCTACACGGCGATCACGGACGGCAACGGCACAACCGACTGCAACGGTCACGGCACGCACGTCTCCGGCACAGTCGGAGGCGCAACTTACGGCGTCGCCAAAGGCGTCACGCTCGTCGCCGTGCGCGTCCTCGATTGCACAGGTTCGGGCAGCAACTCCGGCGTCATCGCGGGCGTTGACTGGGTCACGTCCGACCATCAAGCGGGACAGCCCGCCGTCGCTAACATGAGTTTGGGCGGCGGCATCTCAAGCGCCCTCGATACGGCAGTCACCAATTCAATCAACGACGGCGTGACTTATGCAGTCGCTGGCGGCAACGACAATCTGGATGCGTGCAATTCTTCGCCCGCGCGCGTCGCAAGCGCAATCACCGTCGGCGCGAGCACCAACACGGACGCACGCGCTTCGTTCTCCAACTACGGCACATGCCTCGACATCTTCGCGCCCGGACTCAACATCACTTCTTCATGGTACACAAGCACGGCGGCGACCAACACGATCAGCGGCACGTCAATGGCGACGCCGCACGTTGTCGGCGTGGCCGCGCTTTACTTGCAATCGAATCCGTCGGCTTCGCCCGCGACTGTGACCTCTGCGATCATCAACGGCTCGACGCTCAACCACATCACCAGCGCCGGAACAGGCTCGCCCAATCGCCTGCTCTACTCGTTAATTACATCAGCGCCGCCATCTACTACTTCGCAACTGCTCGCCAATCCCGGCTTTGAATCCGGCAACGTTAGCTGGGTAGGGTCAAGCGGCGTGATTACCAATTCGACATCCGAAGCCGCACACGCGGGAACATGGTACGCATGGCTCGACGGCTACGGTTCGGCGCACACGGACACACTGTACCAGCAGGTCACGATTCCTTCGACGGCCACCGCCGCGACGCTCAATTTTTACCTGCACATCGACACGGCGGAAACGACGACCACCAGCGCCTACGACAAAATAAGCGTGCAACTAAGAGATTCGAGCGGCACTTTGATTACGACGCTCGGAACGTACTCGAATCTGTCGGCATCAACCGGCTACACGCTGAAATCCTTCAACGTACTCGCGTACAAAGGCCAGACCGTGCGCGTTTACTTTACCGCCACCGAAGACGCCTCGCTGCAAACGTCCTTCGTCATCGACGATACTGCGCTCAACGTTTCACAGTAATTTAATTGGCATAGAACGAACAAAAAAGGGACGGGACGCGATTGAGATTGCGTCCCGTCCTTTTATCTTTCCACACTCTTTATTTTTTCATGCCGTCTTACGCTGCATCCGCCGTCGTCGCCGCTGCTGTCACCGCCTTGAGCAAGCGCCATGTCGCCAGCACGTCCGCTGCCGCGCGATGTGTGCCGCCGCACAAACCATAACGCGCGCACGCATCATCGAGCGTCAACGATTTCTTTGTGCCAATCGTTTTCTTTATCAACTGCATCGCGCAACGCCAGCCGCGCTCCGCAGAAGTTTGCCTGTAACGCGAGCATGTCGCCGCCAGCGCACGCCTGTCAAAACTCGCGTTGTAGGCGACCAGCAATTTGCCGTCAATCAACGCTTGAATTTCCGGCCAGATGTCCGTCCAGTGCGGCGCATTTGCCAACTCCGCCTTATCGAATCGCCTGTGCTTCGATGGTGGCGGCAGAGCGTTGAAAACAGGCTGCACCAACGTGTCATAAACGATGTTGCCCGCCGTATCCGCCAGCGCGATTTCGATAACCTCTATGCCCGCGCCCGCGCCGATGGTCTCCGTATCAATAATCAACGCGCGCTCGTTGAACTCGTAAGCTTCGAGCGCCGGAGTGTAAAGCTGTTTCGTGTTGTAAAGCATGATAAAAGCTAGATGTCGGATGTTAGATGCTGGATGTTAGCAAGCAGTTGATTTACTGAAATATAGTGTCAAAGGAAAATTGATGACAATTATTCTATCGGGCAGTCTGATTGAATACCTTGTTAGATGGAGCTTTCACTATCACCTCGTACTTTACATTTACTCCGTCAAAAATTTGATTGGCTTGCCAAATTTCCGCTCGTGGATTATGAGTTGTTATCAGCAGATCATTATTCCCAAGCCAGCGAGCTTCAATATCGGTGCTACCACCTTCTGGATTTTCAGGATCATATCTATAGTACATATTAGTGCGAAATATATTGCCCGGCTCGTTAGGCAAATCTTTACTTACCGGCAGAATGGAAATCTGCTGACTAACTCCAGTTGTCGCACCACAATCACGTTGAAATATAACTGCCTTTAACTTGTCATTAGGAGAGGATGCGGTTGCTAATTGGTCATTCCCACACATTCCAGATTCAAGCGACCAAGCAAACAGCCATATACCAGCAAAGAAAAGTGCCAGCAATAGGACACATGCCAGTGCGAAATACCCAATAATGAGAGATATTGCTTTACGATTCATACATTACACACGGGTATCTAACACTGTCTTTAACTGCGCGTTAATTGTCTATATTTGATGCGGTGCGGTTGGTCTGCGGCTTGGCCTAAGCGTGCGCGGCGATCCGCTTCGTATTCAGAGTAATTGCCCTCGAACCAGACAACGCGGCTGTCGCCTTCAAAGGCTAGGATGTGCGTGGCGATGCGGTCTAGGAACCAGCGGTCATGGCTGATGACGACGGCGCAGCCCGCGAAGTTTTCGAGTGCTTCTTCGAGCGCGCGCATCGTGTTGACATCGAGATCGTTGGTCGGCTCGTCGAGCAAGAGAACATTCGCGCCTTCCTTCAACATGCGCGCGAGATGCACGCGATTGCGTTCGCCACCCGATAGCTGCGAAACTTTCTTTTGTTGATCCGAGCCGCTGAAGTTGAACCGCGCGACATACGCACGCGACGGCACTTCGCGCGAGCCGAGTTGAACGACATCTTGTCCGTCCGAAATTGTTTCCCAGATCGTTTTGTTCGCATCGAGAGTGCGGCTCTGGTCAACGTAAGCGAGCGTGACGGTTTCGCCTTTGCGAATCGTGCCGCGCGTCGGCTGTTCCTGCTCTGTAATCATGCGAAAGAGCGTTGTCTTGCCTGCGCCGTTTGGCCCGATCACGCCGACGATACCACCGGGAGGCAAGCGAAACGTCATGTCTTCGACGAGCGCGCGATCATCGTAAGCCTTGCTCACAGCGTCTGCTTCGATCACCACATCGCCGAGACGCGGGCCGGGCGGAATGTAGATTTCGAGTTCTTCTGCGTGGCGTTTGTCTGCCGCTTGATTAAGCAGCGCTTCGTAGGAATTGATGCGCGCTTTGGCTTTGGCGTGGCGGCCTTTCGGCGACATTCGTATCCATTCGAGTTCGCGCTGCAGCGTGCGCTGGCGATCAGATTCCGATTTCTCTTCGCGCTTCAATCGTTCCTGTTTTTGCTCTAACCAAGACGAATAATTCCCTTGCCAAGGAATGCCCTGCCCGCGATCCAGTTCGAGAATCCAGCCCGCGACGTTGTCCAGAAAATAGCGATCATGCGTCACCGCGATGACCGTTCCCGGATACTGCTGCAAGTGTTGTTCGAGCCACGCAACGGATTCCGCGTCCAAGTGATTCGTCGGCTCGTCGAGCAACAAAATGTCCGGCTGTTGCAATAGAAGACGACACAGCGCGACGCGACGACGTTCGCCGCCCGACAAAGTTTTTATCTTCGCATCGCCCGGCGGACAACGCAGCGCGTCCATCGCCATCTCCAGCCGCGCATCCAAATCCCATGCGTCCGCAGCGTCCAAACTTTCCTGCACCGTGCCCTGTCGTTCGAGAAGCTTCGCCATCTCGTCGTCCGTCATCGGCTCTGCAAAGCGCGCGTTGATTTCATCGAACTCTTTCAGCAAATCAACCGTCGCCTGCACGCCTTGTTCGACCACTTGGCGCACGGTCAGAGATTCATCCAACTGCGGTTCCTGCTCTAAAAATCCGACGGTGTGGCCGGGCGAAAGAACCGTCTCGCCCGTGAACTCTTTATCGCGCCCGGCGAGAATGCGCAAGAGGCTCGATTTGCCGGAACCGTTGAGGCCGAGCACGCCGATCTTCGCGCCGTAGAAATAGGAAAGATAAATGTCTTTGAGAACCGGCTTTTTGTCGTAAAACTTGCTGACGCCGATCATCGAGTAAATAACTTTGTTGGGTTGTGTGCTCATGTTTTGAAGATTGTAGAATGTATAATCGTGGAATCGAATAACGTGTGCCCTAACTGTAACACTAAACCGGCGGCTTGATAAAACTCACGAAGGAGAAGTTCGATGCAGGAAAACGAAGTTGTCAAATCGAGTGATGCGCTCGCGGAATTAACCAACGCGCTCGAAAAGATTTTCGACCAGTTGAAAGAAATAAACACCTCTCTGAAAAGCATCGCGCGCAGCCAGGCGCAGCAATCAACTGTTCAAAAGCGCAGCAGCGGTGGGGGCTAACAGTCGATAATGATGTAATTTTGTGTTGGTCTAAATAAGACGATTGAGCTATTACGGTGAATAATGGAAAATCTACCTGCAAGAGTTCCACATACCCTATTCCCTAATTTAGTAAATGCTTTTGTGCCACCTGATACTCCTTATGACGCAACCTTAGAGCTTGTCATTACTATTGAAGGCGAGAACATTCCTACTAGAGAGTTCGCTGCATATTTGAGCCTTATTGATCGACTCTACGGCAGATTGAGTTCGGAAGGTCTTAGAAGCTATGCCCATACAGAACATGGACGGTTACAGGTCGCTGAAATCCACAAGAGCGATTTGGAAGTAATCTTTCGAGTGCTTTACGGGCATGAAGGTACAGCGATATTCATTGTGCTCTGGATGTTCTTGAGAATCCTGCGGAATGTGTTCAAGCGCGCGCCTGAAAGCGCCAAAGGCTTAACTGAAGGCGCAAAGAATTTAGCAGAGGCTTACAAAACTTATGAAGAGGGCAGGCTCGTTAGGGAGAATAGAAAGCATATTCGAGAAACGATCCAGCAAGAGCCTGCCTTAAAAGAGCTGGATGACGCACGAAAAAGGCAGCTAATCAGACTCTTAGATGCTTTGGGTGCTGAAGAGAACGCAAACCTTTCTGCACCCATAAAGTTTGCACGCCACCAAGTTAAAGACGTGGAACTTAGAGTTAGGAAAACTGAAACAGATACTCAAACTGACTTCACGGATGTGCTTGAAAATTCCTAACTCAACAAAAGAAATTATGTCTTTCCAAAACAACACGAACGATTCTTCACAACAGAACATTCGTCGTTCGATCACAGCGCCGCGCGGGACGAAAATCAGTTGCAAGGGCTGGCATCAGGAAGCCGCTCTGCGAATGCTGATGAACAATTTGGATGCGGACGTTGCCGAACGCCCGGACGAGTTGATTGTTTACGGCGGTACGGGGCGGCCGGCGCGCAATTGGGCGTCGTATGAAGCGATTGTGCGAAGTTTGCGCGTGCTCGAAAATGACGAAACCTTGCTTGTGCAATCGGGCAAACCCGTCGGCGTTTTTCGCACGCATGAAGGTGCGCCGCGTGTGTTGATCGCTAATTCCAACCTCGTCGGGCAGTGGTCGAATTGGGAAGAGTTCAATCGGCTCGAACGCATGGGATTGACGATGTACGGGCAGATGACGGCAGGCTCGTGGATTTACATAGGCTCGCAGGGAATCATACAGGGCACGTTCGAGACGTTCGCTGCCGCCGCGAATAAACATTTCAACGGCACGCTCGCGGGCAAGCTCGTCGTCTCCGGCGGCATGGGTGGCATGGGCGGCGCGCAACCGCTCGCGGCGACAATGAACGAAGCGGTCTTTCTCGGCATAGACGTTGACCGCGCGCGCATCGAACGCCGCGTGCGAATGAATTACTGTAACCGCCTCGCGCTCGATTTAGACGAAGCCTTGCGTATTTGCGCAGACGCGATTGAGAAGCGGCGCGCAGTCTCCGTCGGGCTTGTCGGCAACTGTGCGGAAGTCTTGCCGGAACTCCTACGGCGCGGCGTGCAAGTGGATGTCGTCACAGATCAAACAAGCGCGCACGATCCTTTGAACGGTTATGTGCCGCAAGGCTTAACGCTCGAAGAAGCAAACGAATTGCGCGCCCGGAATCCGCGCGAATACGTCGAGCGTTCGTTTGCATCAATGGCGCGGCACGTCGAAGCGATGCTTGCTTTGAAACGCGCGGGCGCGGTGGCGTTCGATTACGGTAACAATATACGAGCGCAGGCGAAGACGGCGGGCGTCCGTGATGCTTTCGAGATTCCGGGATTCGTGCCCGAATACATTCGCCCGCTTTTTTGCGAAGGGCGCGGCCCGTTTCGCTGGGTGGCGCTTTCCGGCAACACGGAAGACATCCGCCGGACAGACCATCTCGCGCTCGAACTATTTCCCGAAAACGAAACCTTGCGGCGCTGGCTCAAACTCGCGGGCGAACGCATACAATTTCAAGGCTTGCCCGCGCGTGTCTGCTGGCTCGGCTACGGCGAGCGCGCGGAGTTTGGCGCGGCGATCAACGACATGGTCAAGACCGGCAAATTAGATGCGCCCGTCGTCATCGGACGCGATCATCTGGACACAGGCTCTGTCGCTTCACCGTACCGCGAAACCGAAGCGATGCTGGACGGCTCGGATGCGATTGCCGATTGGCCGATTCTGAATGCGCTGCTCAATACGGCTTCGGGCGCGTCGTGGGTGTCCGTGCATAACGGCGGCGGCGTCGGCATCGGCTATTCGCTGCACGCGGGAATGGTCGTCGTCGCCGACGGCACAGACGAGACTGGCAAACGACTCGAACGTGTACTCACAACCGATCCCGGCATCGGCGTCGTTCGTCACGCCGACGCAGGTTACACAAAAGCTCTGGATGTGGCGCACGAGCAGAACATCAAGTTGCCGATGATTAAAAAAGAGAACGAACCTTGAGCGCGAATTCGATTACCGATGATCCGCACTGGCCGCGCGCGAGTGCGTGGATTGAAGGCGCACAGGCTGACGACGTGCGCGGGCGTCTGGCAATTTTAGGCGCACCGCTCCGGCTCGGTTCCATCACGCCGGGACGTTGCGATCTTGCGCCGCAAGCAATCAGAAAAGCGCTCGCGCGTTTCAGCACTTATGATCTCGAACACAACATTGAACTTCAGCAACTTGCGGCGAACGATGCGGGCGATCTGGATTTGGCCGATGCACATCCCGAAGAAGCCTTCGCGCCGCTTAGCGAGGCGGTTCGCGCAGCACTCCAAACATCAAACGCGCTCGTGCTGCTCGGCGGCGACAACAGCATTACGAGGCCGGGATGTCACGGCGCAAGTTCATCACTCGACGAATGCGGTTTGCTCACGCTCGACGCGCATCTCGATTTACGCGACACACAGGCGGGCTTATCGAACGGCAATCCTGTGCGCGCTCTGCTCGATGACGGGTTGCCGGGAGCGAATATCTTTCAAATCGGCATTCAATCCTTCGCCAACTCACGCCATTACGCGAACGTAGCGCGTGATGCCGGAATCACCATCATCACTATGGACGAAGTTCGCGCGCGCGGTCTCGAAAGGATTGTCCGCGAGTCGCTCGAACAATTGGCGTTGCGCGCCCAAAACATCTACGTTGATCTGGATGTAGATGTGCTGGATCGGAGCTTCGCTCCGGCAACTCCCGGCTCGCGTCCCGGCGGCTTGCTGCCGTTCGAGCTTCGCCGCGCCGCATGGTTGTGCGGGCAGCACCGGAAAGTGCGTGTGATGGATTTGGTGGAGATTGACCCGACGCAGGACATCGCGGACGCGACTGTAATGACGGCGGCAGCGTGCTTGCTCTCATTCGCTTCCGGCCTGTTGCAACGCATCGAGCACAACCATTCGAGCGAATCGTTAAAAAGTTCAGACACCATTTCAAATACATGAAAGAACCCGCTGCGCCGCCTTCTCCGACGCACAAATCTTTAACTGAACACGACGCATCCGCAACGCTGCTTGCCGTCATCAACTGCGCGCAACTCGTGACGCTTCGCGGCGCACAAAAGGCACGCGCTGGTCGTGAGGAAATGCGCGAGCTTGGCCTGATCGAAGACGGCGCGATGCTTGTGCGCAACAATCGAATCACAGCCGTCGGCGCGCGTTCAGTTATTGAGCCGCAAATCGAATCTGATTGCGAAGTCGTCGATGCCGGGGGCCGCATTGTGATGCCGGGCTTTGTTGACGCGCACACGCACGCCGTGTTTGCCGGAACGCGCGTTGATGAATATGAGATGCGCGCAGGCGGCGCAACTTATCGGGAAATTGCGAAAGCAGGCGGCGGCATTCGCGCGACTGTCCGGCACACGCGCGCCGCAACCGAAGATGAATTAGTCGAAACGGCGAAGCGGTACGCCCGTTGGTTTCTGCGCGGTGGCACAACGACCATCGAAGCGAAATCCGGCTACGGACTCACCGTCGAAGATGAATTAAAAATGCTTCGCGCGATGCGGCGTTTGAATGAAGAAACGCCGCTGCGACTTGTCCCGACCTTCTTGGGCGCGCACGAAGTGCCGGACGAATTCCGCGAGCGGCGCGCAGACTATGTTGAGCTAATCATTGAAGAAATGCTGCCGCGCGTGGCGGCGGAAAATCTCGCGGCTTACTGCGACGTGTTTTGCGAAAAAGGTGTGTTCGATGAAGCGGAGTCGCGCCGGATTCTGCTGGCAGCGAAAAGGCTTGGATTAGGTTTGCGCCTTCATGCGGATCAACTCTCGCTCGGCGGCGGCGCAACGCTCGCGGCTGAACTCGGCGCGGCGACCGCCGATCATCTGGAACACACGAACGCGGAAGGCATAGCAGCCTTGCGCGCGGGCAACGTGCAGCCGGTGCTTTTGCCCGGCGCGGTTTATGCGCTCGGATCGAATCGTTATCCGCAGGCGCGCGAGATGATCGACGCCGGGTTAGCCGTCGTGCTTGCGACAGACTTTAATCCCGGCTCGTCGCCGACCACTTCGATGCAGATGATTTTATCCATCGCTTCCACGCACATGAAAATGACCATCGCCGAAAGCTTGACGGCGTGTACGATCAACGCCGCTTACAGTTTGAATTTGGGAAACGAAACCGGATTGCTCGAAGCGGGCAAGCTGGCCGACTTTGCGATTTACGATTTGGGGGATTACCGCGAACTCGCATACTTTTTCGGCGTCGAACACACGCACGCGGTTTACGCAAACGGGAACTTGGTGTTCAAGCGCGAGCAATGAAATTCGAGCAAAGGAATCTCGATTAACGAATGTCGAATCATGCCGTTACCATCAGCAAATTCCTGAGCCTCGTGCTCAGACACAAACCGGAGCGCATCGGTCTGCGGTTAGACGAAGCGGGCTGGACGGGTGTTGACGAATTGCTTCGCGCCTGTCATGCGCACGGCTTTCCGCTCACGCGCGAAGAACTGCAAGACGTTGTGCGCGGAAGCGATAAGCAGCGCTTTTCCTTTAGCGAAGACGGCGCAAGCATACGCGCCAATCAAGGCCATTCCGTCAATGTCGAACTCGGTTACGCGCCCGCCACACCGCCCGGCGTTTTGTATCACGGAACAGCCGAAAGATTTTTGGCATCGATTAAAGAGCAAGGATTGATTAAAGGCGCGCGCCATCATGTGCATCTTTCGATTGACACGGAAACGGCGCTCGCCGTCGGCAAACGTTACGGCAAGCCTGTCGTCCTGAAAGTCTTGAGCGAACGAATGCACGCGGACGGCTGCGTGTTTTATCAATCGGCGAACAACGTCTGGCTCTGTGAACATGTGCCCGCAAAGTATCTCGAGTTATAACAGGCACGCAAGTTTATTCAATGCGAACACGATCCGTTGCGCCGCGCCCGAAGGTTTCCGGGTGATACATTTCTTCTGCCTTCGGCGGCGGCACGACGAAGAGGCCGGGCGTTGTCGCACGCGCTACATAAGAATAAGTGTAAACGCCTTCCCACAGCAGCGACGTGAACGCTTCGGCGCGGTCATCGCGCAAGTTCTGGTGCTCGAACCATGAACGCTGCCACCACCAGTAATAGTTGTTACTGCCGGGCGACGCGTTTTCAGTTTTCTTGTCTTGCGGAATGCTGCCCGTCGTTGCGAGCGCAGGGTTGGAAGCTTCGAGTCCGGCGGGCAGCGGATCAACGAGCGCGACATGATAACGACGCGTCGGGGCAACAAGCGTCAAACGCACACGCACGCGCGCTCCCGCTTTGATGTGCCACACGCCGTCAGCATCGCGGCGCACGTCCGCTTTATCATCCACCGCTTCATAAACACGCTCGACGGCAAAGCCGTAATCCGCCGCGTTTAATTTCAGACTCGCAGGCGCATACTGCATTCCTATCCGATAGTAAAGCCTGCCCGCGCCTTCCTTGCTCAACACAAGATTCTGCGGCGCGGCATGTTCAGCGAGATAGCGCATCGGCACATTGATTTGCTGCCGCTCCGTCGTGCGGCCTTTGTAACGTTGCTCTCCGGCAAAGCGTTCGCCGAGCCATGCGCGCGCGATCATATTCGGCGTCGCCTTTTCATAAGTCGCAAAATAGCGGTCAAGCGCGAGCAGCACAAAGGCATTCTCCTGCGTGTTTTCCCAGCGCCCGCGCGTGCGATGTGCGAGAAGTCCGCGCACGATTTTCGGGATCAATTCGCTGCGCGGTTGGTCGCCGATCAAGGCTTCAAGAACCACTCCGTCGGCGCGCCTGTCGGAGTTGAGCAAAAGATAATCGTTATCGGAATATGAACTGGCGAAGTGCGCCGTCGCCGCTTCCTCTGTCGCTCGATTGTCGAGATGCCTGCGAATGTTTGCGACTTCCGTTTGCGAGTTCGCGTCATTCGATAGAACGGGCAATAGCCAGCCAACGCTTTCGAGCGAGAGATGACCGAGTCCGCCCGCTTCCATGATTAACTTGCGCGCTCTCGCAGCGTCTTTGTCACCCAAACGATTGCGCGTGTAAAGCGCGTAAGCGATGAGCGCGCGGCGTGCCTCGGCGTTGTAAATCGACGGAATACGCTGCTCTATTTCGCGCAGGTATTTCTTCGATTCGGTGAGCATGTCGGCGGGAACGTCGAAGCCCTTTTCCTTGGCGCGCTCTAGTGCGTGCGCGACGTGTATGCTGATGTAAGGCCATGATTCATCGTCGCGCCGCCAGAAGGCAAAGCCGCCGTCTTCGTTTTGTAATCCCTGCAATCTCTTGAGGTCGCGCGCAACCGCCGCCTTCATCGCTTCGGGCGCGGGCAAATCCTTCGCTTTGAAGGCCGTCAGCACATCGCGCAGGGCGGCAACGCTCATCACGCGCGAAGAAATTTGTTCGGCGCATTCGTATGGATAATTCTGCAAATAAATGAGCGCGTCGGTGAGTTCCTGTAACTGCGTTGAAGAAGTTTCAATGTCTAGGCCGCCGAATTCTTTGACGACGACGTTGGGAAGTTTGACGGGCTGCGCGATGGCTCCTTCGTCTATCTCGCCATAGGTGGCGAAGGCTTCGGTGGTCGCGGGCTTCCAGACGGGCAACTCGATTTTGGCGGCATCGCTGAGGCGTCCCGAAGCGGCGGCAATCTGGAAACGCGCCGTGCCAGCACGCTCCGCCGCGACGGGAAAGCGCACTTCGACGCGATCATTGGCGGGAACGGTGACGCTTCGTCCCGCGCCGTTCGTTAATCGGGCATTGCCAGCGCGCACGGCGACGTTGACTTGTACGGGCGCATCGGTTTGATTCTGCACGACGACGGGCAATTCAAAGTGATCGCCGAAGTTAAGAAAGCGCGGCGCAGACGGGCGCACCATCAAAGGCTTGCGCGCCGTGATCGCCGATTCACCCGAACCGAATTGCTTGCCGCCCGCGACTGCCACTGCCATTACTCGATAGCGCGTTAAGTTATCGGGAAGTTTTACAGAAACCTGCGCGCGCCCGTCCGCGTTTGTCGGCACGGAAGCAGCGAAGACGGCAAGGGCGTTGAAGTTATTGCGAAGGAGCATTTGGTCGTTACCCTTTTGGAGTAATTCAAGTGACCTAAGTGCTCTACCATTTGCAGGCAAGTCTTGCACCACTTGGCCTGCCATAAAGCCAACGCTCATTTGCCGTGAAGGAGAGTTCAAAACTCCTGCGGACATTTCTAATTTACCAGCCGTGCCTCCGCCAGCACCGCTTATGCCGTTTTGCATCTGCGCGAACAAATCTTCAGGATTTGCAAGCAGAACGTTTTCGCGTGAATGATAATCGCTTGTTTCTGCCTCGCGCTCTGCATAAAAGATTGAGAGCGGGTCGTCGAGTTTATAGTTCGTGAGGGCGAGAACGGATTCGTCAACCACGATGACGGCGGCTTCGCTGTTTTTGACGGGTTGACCTTTTGCGTCTCGCACCGTGACATCGACGATTGTTTGCGCGCCGGGTTCGAGTGTTTTGTCGCGCGGTGTGGCTTGCACGTTGAGCTTGCGCGCGAGCGGCGGAATGGTGAGATTCAATTCGCCGGAAGCAAAGGCGGGACGCTTCGGCAAATTTTCTTTCAACTTGCCTTCGTCGTCCGTGCGCGCGGCGGCTCCGACGAGATCGACTTGCGCGTGTACGTTCGGCGTGTAAGCGTCTTCGATGGGAATTTTCAGTGTGAAGGATGCGGCATCCATGCGAAAAGGAATTGTTTTGACGATGCCGCTGCGACGCAAAGTCAGAACGCCTTCCGCCGGATAAAACGGCGCTTGCACTAATATTTCCGCCACGTCTCCAGCTTTGTATTCCTTGCGGTCTGGAATCAATTCGATTGTTTCCTGCTTCACATCGCGCTGCGGTTGCCGCTTGCCGCCCGCGACCCACAGCGTTAATTCGCTTTCGTTACGCCGCTCGCGCTCGTCCATGATGCTCGCCGTGACGCGATACGTGCCGCCTTCCTTCGGATTGAAAACGCATTTGACAACATCGCTTGCGGACACAACGCTACACTCCTGCGGGTTAGTTTCCTTTTGTTTGTATTCACCTTTTTCGTAAACCCAATCAAGCAGCACGGCGCGCATCTTGATCGAACGATTCGCCGCAGCTTTGCCGTCGAGGTCTGTCACAATCGCTTCAACATTGAGCGGTTCGCCTTGCTGCACGAACGTGCTCTGGCTGCGCAAGCCGACGTACAAATCAGCCGGATGCACGATCATCGTGGTCGTTGCGTTCAGAGTCTGGCGATTGACATCCTGCACGCTCGCTTCGGCGGTGACGCTGGTTGCGCGCGGCGGATTGACAGCATCGAAATCAATTCGCAAATGATGCTTGCCGGAAGCATCCGTGCGGCCTGTGAATTCTTCCGTGTTAGTTTCGTCTGAAGAAGAATCCGAATCGCGCCACCATGCGCGCCATGTGCCGAAAGTAAAATCGCTGCGATTCGGCGGCGTGAAATTAGCGGGCGTGGAGGTGACTTCCCATTTAACTTCGGTGTCGGGCAATCCGCCGCCCGCGTAATACTTCGCGCTGACGTTCACATCCGCATGGCCGCCGACGATGTGCGTGCCTTCGCTTGTTTCCGCCGTCACTTCAAATTCGGGACGACGAAATTCCTGTACCTGAAAGTTATGCGTATGCTCCCGATCTTCAATGTTTTTGTCGCCGCCCATCGCTTCTAATTCAAGCTGCGCCGTTCCCAGACTCATCGTGCCCGGCAACTTGAAGGACGCATCGAAGCCGCCGAGCGCGTTGAGTCGAAGCGTGCCCTTTGTGATTTCATTATCTTCTTCGTCCTTCAAAGTGTAAGCCACAGTTGTTGCCGCGCGATTGAGTGTTTCGACATCGCCGCGTATGCCGCCCGTGATGCGCCTGATCCAACCTTTGACGTGAACTTCTTCGCCGGGACGATATAGCTTGCGGTCATCGAAAACGTACCACGCGAGCGCATTCGTAACAGGCGTTTTGTGCCAGCCGCCCGCCGTGTTGTACCAATCGAAATGCTCCGGCAGGATGGTAACGTCATTGCCTTTGCGCGCGACAAGCACATTCAAATTTTCGTCTTTGGTCGCTGGCTTCAAAGCCAGACGTGCGAGGCCGTCCGCGCCGCTTGCCGCTTTATCGCCGGAAGGCAACAAGGATAATTCGACGCCGGAAAGCGGTGCGCCATCCCTAAGCGAAGTCGTCCAGCCGATTAAGTTTGTGTGGTCAACGAAAGCATCCATGCCGATGTTCGTCGCTTGTATCCACGATGCGAGAACGGAACGTTCGCGATTATTGAATGGAGTGATGGGTTCGACGATGACGAGCGCTTGCCCTAGATGATTACGCAGCGCCGGATCGAGATCGATGATCGTTTCGGTCATTTCGTCGGGCTTCGATTTTATTTCGAGGGGCTTAGAGTACACGAGGCGTCCGGGCGGGTTGATTTGGTCGCCTTTCGCCGGAATCTTTTTGTTCGTTCGGTTGTAGTCGTAAACGTAGTTGATGTAACGAACATACTTATCCCAATCTTCGGGTGTCACACTGTAAAGACTGACTTTAAGCTGCGTGTAGTTGACGCTGTAAATGGAAACCTTCGGCGGGCTGTTGGCGGGATCGAGCACGACGAAGCCTTCGCCGGAGAGTGCGAGCGCGGGCGTGGCTGCGCCGACATTGAAGGTAAGCGTTTGATCTACGCCAAGCGTTTGACCGAACGCGTCTGCGATTGCTTTGTCGAGCGTGACTTTGTAAGTCATGCGCGCTTTCTTGATGCCTTCGATACGCAGCGAATCGCCGTAGACGTTTATTTTCAGTCCTGAAAGTTGCGGCTCGATGCGAACGCTCGATTGCTGGAAAACTGCTGTGTCGAGACGGTTGCTGAAAGTGACGCTCCAAGAATCGAACGGCGAGCAATCTTTATTGTCGTCGCCGCAATTATGCTCGACGACGCGAAGCGCGCCGTAAGTGCGAAACGAAAAAACTTGCGCTTTGTCGGTTGCGCGCGTTCCTTCGGCAGACGGCGCGCCGGGTTTGAGCGTGACGAAAACTCTTGCGTCGGCGGGCAAGGCGAGGCGCGTGTCATTATTCGCTTTGTCAACTGCGCGAAAGGCGAGCCAGCGGTCTTTGACGGCGGCTTTGGCAAGCTCGCTTACGCCCGCGTCGGTTTCGATTTCCGCAGCGGTGGCGAGCCGCGTCGGTAAAGTCTGCGTGCCTGCCGCGACGCTTATGTAATTGAGCACCGCCGCCGGATCAATGCGTTGATCGAACTCTATGAACATTAGCGCGTCGCGCCGGTTAGACCCTTCTGCCGGATAGCTTTTTTTGATGGTGAGCGGCGGCGTTTTGAAACTCCATGTGGCAGCGCTTGGAAGCATGCCGCCGAGCGCGGACTTTGTGCCAGCCGGAATCGTCACATGATATTCGGTTGCCATCGGAAAGCGCGCGTCGGGTTCAAAGAGCAGCGTTTTAGTTCCGACCCAGCGCCATTTTCCGGCAGGCTGCGGCGTGATTTGGACAGGGAGATTCTCCGCAACCGCATCCTCTTGCGAAGCGACGGCAACCATCGGCTGCGAAAATGTCACGCTCAACTGCGGCGCTAATGGCACTTCGCCTTCCGGCGCATGGCGCGTCACTTCGAGGGAGCGCGCTGTCGGGTTGTTAAGCGTCGCAGAAGAAGATTGATCGGGCGATGATGAATCCGGCGGTGGAAATGAAGCGTTGATGGTTTTGCCCGTGCGCGGCGGCGGAAGCGAGCGCTCGCGCATGGCAAAGTTTTGTTCGTCGCTCGCTTCGGTTTTAATCGGCGGCAATCGTCGCAGCACGTTTTGCGTTTCGGCATCGGAGAGTGGCGATGTTTGAGCGAGGCGCGCGCTCTCCTGCGTCGGCGGCGCTTGTTTCGCGCCTTCGCTTAATCTGAATTTTAACCCTGTCTCTTCATCGTCCGTTTCATCGTCGGCGTCGTTCGCCTTCATGCCGCTGTGTTTACCGGCGTGCGGCGCGGCGTTTGCGAGCGCGTGCAGCGACGGAAATGGAAAAATGGATAGCGCCACTAGCAGCAGGCAAAGCAGTTGTTTGCAGCGAGTCATAATCTGTTTTCTCCAACACTCAAGGTCAGTGAAACGAATGAATGCAGCCGCGAAGGTACGAAAGTTTTTGCTGCCTTTAACGAACGGCGAAAAGAAGGTTTCTTGCATCGCTGCCGGATTATCCATTCATCTTTGAACGAAAAACGGCGCTTAATTATTCAAGTTACAAATGGTCGGCGAATAAAGCGTGCAGCGCCCGCGTGCGAAGTCGCTTAACGCCTATGATGCCGCATTGCGTGGTACGGTTGGGACAACAATTCATTAGACGCGCGGCGAACAAAAATGTTCCGCGTCGCGTGCGCGAAAAGCTATTTTAGATTTGATTGAATAATGCGCTCGTTGATGATTGAGCGACTCCTCATGTTGCTGCGCAACTTTATAGCACTCAGTTTTGTTTTGACGCGTTTGTAATATTCAATTTCATAGCATCAAAAGCAGCGCTTTTGTAGCGGGAATCTTTGGCGGGCATCTTAACAAAGTTCGATTCCCATGAAAGAGCCATCGAACGTTGTGCATTTGGCGGATGATTACCGAAGAGAAGAATAAGGAATTGAGAGTGACGATATTGATCTTTGCCGATTTCCTCTTTTTCCCTCTGCGCCAATCGTTTTAGCACCGTAGCTAAAGCATAAGGATTATAGCCAGCCTTATAAGTATTATAGAAGGCTGCGCGATCCGCTTCTAATTCATCAAAACGAGCGAATCCTAACAAACTCTCGCCGATAGCAGCTACCGGTTTCTTTTCGTATTCAGCAAATAATTTAGCGAGCGCAGTTTCAACTTCGGCGGGTGTTTTAACTTTTCTTGTTCCCGTCATCCAGAACATTTGCCGTGTGGCGGCTTTCGCAGCATGACCGAAAGCATCGTGCGCGATTTCGTGCGCTAGTACGCCAGCTAATTCATCTTCGCTTTCAATTTGTTCGAGCATCCCCCGGCTAATATAAATGCGCCCGCCTCCGGCGGTCATAGCATCCGGCATCGAATCAGTAGTAACAATGAATTTGTATTGCTTTGACGGAGCGACCGAGTACGAAACCAGATGCTTACCGATCTGCGACACGTAATCAATTACGACCTTATCCTCAATCGGATTGAAAATCCCGCCTTCAACTTTTTCAGCAGCATCGGCAAGCCATGCTTCAGCTTCACCTTTGAAAATATTGTCTCCGCCAAATGGTTTAGGAGCAAAGGGGGTTTTCGCTTTACGAAAGGGCGGCGGCGTCCAGCTCGGTTGAATAGAACTCTGCTGTGGGATTGCCGGAACGAGAACGAACGATGCCAGCATCAGAGCAGCCGCAGTAAATAATGCTTTCAGACGTACAAGCCTTTTCATATAACCTTCTCCTTAAGCAAAGGAGATGGGCAATAGTTATACCGGTGCAATCTCTTCATTAATGACAATGGTTTTCGTAAGCAAGATAGTTTTCAGGCGCAGTATTTTCCCGACGCCTGTCAGATCGAGTTACAGACAAATTTCGCACATCAGCGGGTTGTCAGAACGAAGCGCCCGGTTATCGCCAACCGACGGAGCCTCTGACGGATTCGATCAGCTTCGCGGAGTTGTAGCCGACGCCGTCCTTGAAAACGATTTCGATCTTCTCGATGTCGTTGATGTTCGTTGACGGGTCGCCTTTGACGACAATTAAATCAGCTTGCTTGCCAGCGGCGATTGTGCCGATGCGATCTGCGGCGTTTAAGTATTGCGCTCCGTTGAGAGAGGCGATGCGTATCGCTTCGAGTGTTGTGAAGCCCGCTTCGACGAGGAGTTCGACTTCGCGCTGGCTGCCGAAGCCCGCGAGGACTGCGCCGTTGCCTGTCGGGTCTGTGCCAGCCAGAAGCAAGCCGCCCGCTTTCACGAAGGCGCGCTCGAACTGCATCTCTTTGGCAAGCGCGACGGCGTAGGGCGAATCTTTTCTTTCGCCATTGCGCGCGCGCGTTGTCAGATATTGAATACGCGCGTCGCTTGTCATTGCGTCCAAAACTCTTTGCTGAAGCGGCGGGCGGTTCGGGATAAATGCCTCGAAGACGGAGAGCGTCGAAGTGACGGCGACACGGCGCGCGACGAGATCGCGGATCATCTCCTGCACGGGCGCGCTTTCGATGTCGAGCTTCGTTAAGTTGAGAATGGTGTCGGATTGCGCCGGGCACACATCGGGTTTCTTGCCGGGCAGAAATTCCGTGTCAACGATAATGCCGTGTTCGAGATTGTCTATGCCGAGCGCGGCGGCTTCGCGGAATCCGACGGCGCAGAGATGGCCTGTGATTTTGTGGCCGCGCGCGTGTGCTGTGCGCGCGGCTTCGGCAAGTTCGGCACGCGTGATGTACATGTAAGCTTTGAAGGAAGTCGCGCCTTGATCCGACCAGTATTCGACCATGCGGCGGGCGTCGTCTGCGCCCGTCAGCACGTGAAACTGTGTGGCGAAGCTTCCCACGCCATCGAGATAGGGGCCGGTTACGTCCATCTTCGGGCCGGGAATTTTGCCTGTGTCGATCAGCTTCTTCAAATTAATATCGGTGTAGGGTTCGACGCTGCCCGCCGTGCGCAAGGATGTAATGCCGCCCGCGAGATAAAGCTTCGGAAAACTCCAACCGAGTTCGTTAAAGAGCACGAGTTTGCCCGCCGGGTAAAACATGTGTTCATGCAGCATCACGAAACCGGGCATCACTGTTTCATTCGGCAGATCGAGAATCTTCGCTCCGGTTGGCACGGCGGCGCTGCCCGCGTCGCCGAGCGTTTGAATTTTGCCGTTTGCAATGATGATCGTTTGATTTGTTTTCGCAGGCGCGCCCGTGCCGTCAATCACGCGAACATGCGTGAGCGCGACGACGGGCGCATCGACGCTGATGTATTCGCGCACTTCGGGCGAGAGCGTCGTAGAAGTTTGCGCGGCCGCAGCAATATTGAGTAACAGTAAAATGAAGAACGCGCTGATTGTTCGTCGCTGCATCTGAGTGTCTCCGGCGGAAAGGATTTTGCTGTCTGATTTGCTGCTTACTTGGCTGTCTGCGAAGCGATTGTTTTCATCATCGCCCGCGCGAATTCGTTTGACTCGATTAAGGGCGTCGCGCCGGTTTGCGTCGCAATCCATGCGCCGACGCGATTGGCTGATTCGCTGATTTGTTCGAGCGATGCGCCTTGCAAATAATTATGCGCGAGCGCGGCGGCAAAGGCGTCGCCCGCGCCGATGGTGTCGGCGACGGACACGCGAAAGCCGGGATGCTCGACCATATCTCCGGCGGCGACGAGCAAACTGCCCTCTGCGCCGCGCGTGATGGCAACTAAATCCAGATCGAATACTTGCAGCAAGCGATTGGCAAAAGCGTAAGACCCTCGCCCGCCGAGTTCGAGCATCGCGGAGACGCGCGGCAATTCATCGCTGTTGAGTTTGACGATGCGCACAGCTTCGAGCGATTGGGAAAGCATCTCCGCCGTGACAAAGGAATGACGCAGATTGACATCGAAGATTCTGAGCGCGTCGGGGCGCATCGCTTGAAGAAAGTTTTGAATCGTCGAACGCGATTCCGCAGAGCGTTGTGCCAGCGTGCCGAAGCACACGGCATCTGTGCGTGATGCTAATCCCTTCCACTGCGGCGACCATTCCAGATAATCCCAAGCATCGTCCGGCGAATTGGTATAGCTGGCTTCGCCTTGCTCGTCCAGCTCTACGCGAACGATTCCCGTCGAATGCTTTTCATCACGCTGAACATATAGCGTTGACAATCCGAGTTGCGCTAAACGAGCGAGAGCTTCGCGCCCTTGTTCATCATCCCCTATGCGGCTGGCAACGAAGCTTTGATTTCCGAGCAGGCGCGAGACGTAAGCGAAGTTGGTCGGCGCGCCGCCGAGTTGCTTGCCTGTGGGCAACATGTCCCAGAGCAATTCGCCCAAACCGACGACGATGCGTAGCGCGTCATTTATGCGTTGCGACTCGCTCATAATTTGATGATTCGTTGAAATCACGTTTTGCTGTCACGCCAAATTCGCATGCGCTAAAAACTGCGGCGGGCGGCGCAGCTTCGTCGCTTGCTCGTATGCGTAAGCGAACTTAATCAGCAATGGTTCAGTGTAGGCTCTGCCGAAAAAGGAAAGGCCGACGGGAAGCCCCGCGACGTATCCGGCGGGAACTGTGATGTGCGGATAGCCCGCGACTGCCGCAGGGCTTGAGAAGCCGCCCGTCGTGTGGTCGCCGTTTAGTAAATCAGTCGGCCATGCGGGGCTGCCCGTCGGCGCAATCATCGCGTCGAGCTTGTATTGATTCATCACCGCGTCAATGCCTTCTGTGCGCGAAAGGCGATGATTCTTCGCTAATGCGGCGAGATACTCTTTGCTTGTCAGCGAGCCTTTGGCTTCGGCCTTCAGCATGATGTCCTGACCGAAATACGGCATTTCCTTATCGCGGTGGCGCTCGTTGAATTCGATGATTTCCTTGAGCGAATGCACGGGCGCGTTTTGGCCTAATGACGCGAGATAAGCGTTCAAGTCCGCTTTGAATTCGTAGAGCAGCACTTCAAATTCCGAGTCATCAAACTTGCCTGTCGTCGGAATCTCCGCCGGATCAATGATAATTGCGCCGAGCCGTTTCATCGCTTCGATGGATGCGTTCATTAAAGGATCAACCGCTTCATTGAAGCCGAAGAATTTGCGCGCGACGCCGATGCGCGCGCCGCGAAGCCCGTTTGGATCGAGAAATTTTGTGTAGTCGGCGGAAGCCTTGCCGCGACTCTCGTTTGTCACAGCATCGCGCGCATCGATGCCCGCGAGCGCGCTGAGAAGAATGGCTGCGTCCGTGACGGTGCGCGCCATCGGGCCTGCCGTGTCTTGGCTGTGCGAGATGGGAATAATCCCTGCGCGGCTGACGAGGCCGAGCGTCGGTTTGATGCCGACGAGTGAATTGGACGACGATGGACAAACAATCGAGCCGTCTGTTTCGGTGCCGACGGCGACAACACAAAAGTTCGAGGCAACCGCCGCGCCCGATCCCGAACTTGATCCGCACGGATTGCGGTCGAGCGCGTAAGGATTTCTGGTTTGCCCGCCGCGCCCGCTCCAGCCGCTCGTCGCGTGGCTCGAACGAAAATTCGCCCACTCGCTCAAATTTGTTTTGCCTAAAATGACGGCTCCGGCTTCGCGTAGTTTCTGCGCGACGAAGGCATCTCGCGCGGGCTTCGATCCGACGAGGGCGAGCGATCCGGCGGTGGTCATCATGCGGTCTGCCGTATCTATGTTGTCTTTGATAAGCACGGGAATGCCGTGCAACATGCCGCGCGTTTTTCCGCTCCGGCGTTCGCGGTCGAGGGCGTCGGCGATTGAGAGCGCGTCCGGGTTGAGTTCGATAATGGAATTGACGCTCGCGCCGCGCTTGTCGATTTCCGCAATGCGCGCGAGATATTTTTCGACGAGCGAGCGCGCCGTGTATTTTCCTGTTTTTATGCCCTGCTGCAATCCGGCGATCGTCGCTTCTTCTAATTCAAACGTCTTGATGGCCGTCGTCGTCGCCAGAAGGGAAGTGCGCGCGCGATTGTTTGCGTCCGCACGAATCGAAACTCTGCTGGCGATGATGGCCGCGCCGCCGAGCTGCAGAAATTTTCTGCGCTCGAAAGCGTTTTCGCGTGCCGTTTCATTACATTTATTTTTGCCCATGATGCTCCCTGCGATGTACGGAAAATTTGCGTCGGCTGCTTTTCAAAATTAGTGTTGTTAAGAAAGAAACGGAAAAGAAGATATGACGAATGAGTGTGCCGGTCAATCGGCTTCTTCAAAATCCGGGCAGTGCTGTCTGACATTAATCGTGCGGGCGATTGCCGCGTGCCTTCAAAAACTTTCAAGATACGTTGTTAAATGTGTGTTAAAAGTTTGACCTAGATAGAGGTTGCAGATAAAGTGACCTTTCATTTTCTTCTTTACATGTCTCGCTGTACGGCGTTAGACGTGTTTGCTGCCAAAACCCTTCAAGCCCGAAAGGAATCAACCCGTGTTTTCAACGCCTCGCCGCCGTCTTTCCGTGCGCCGCCAAGTTCTCGCGCTTTCGCTCATCGCTTCAATCCTTTACGCAGTAATTCCGCTGCCGCGATTCGCGTTCATGCCGGACATCCAAAGCGTTGCAGCGGTTTCCACAAGCGTTGTTATCAGTCAGGTTTACGGCGGCGGCGGCAACACTAATGCGACGTACAAAAACGATTTCATCGAGCTTCACAACATTAGCAGCAGCACTGTCGATATTTCAACTTGGTCAGTGCAATACAACTCCGCTACCTCAACTACAACAACTTGGCAGGTAACTAATCTGTGCTCCGCGACAACGGCTAATACCTGTACTCTCGCTCCGGGACAGTATTATCTGGTGCAGGAAGCGTCTCAAGCCGCAGTTGGCGCTGATCTTCCATCCCCAGATGCCACCGGGACAATTGCGATGGCCGCCGGTGCGGGCAAAGTTGCGCTCGTCAATAACAGAACCGCGCTGACTACTTCGTGTCCAAAGACCGATCCCGGGGTCATTGATTTCGTTGGATATGGAACTACTGCAAACTGTACTGAGGGAGGCGGAGCAACGCAAACGCCAGCCCCAGCCCCATCTGCGACATTGGCAGACATCAGGAAAAACAGCGGTTGTCTAGACACGGATAGTAACTCGACGGATTTCACGGCGGCTACGCCGACTCCGCGCAACAAGCGGACACCTGCGACAAGTTGCAAGGCTGATGGTACTGTGTTTGACACAGCGCCCTTCGTTACCTCCACAACTCCGGCCAGCGGTGCTACCAATGTCGCGGTTGACGCTAACATCAGCGTCACTTTCAGCGAAGCCGTCAACGCCACCGCCAACTCGTTCACGATTAGTTGCGCTTCGAGCGGCGTGCATACGGCGACGATCAGCGGCGGCGCGACGACTTACACGCTTAATCCCGACACGGATTTTGCCAACAGCGAAACATGCACCGTCACGACGCTTGCCGCACAGATCACGGATCAAGACACCAACGACCCGCCGGACACGATGACGGTGGATTATCAATTCAGCTTTACGACCGCCGCGCTCAATCTGGCCGTCACCCCGAATTGCCCCGGCACTTTGAGAACCTCTCAAGGCACGGCAGCATCGACCGCCGTGAGTGCTACGGATTCGGACGGAACGGTGACAAGCGCCGCCATCGTCGGCACGCCGCCTTCCGGCATCACGCTCAATAATTTCACGCCCGCGAGCAGCACGGGTGGAACGGCGACAGCGACCTTGAACGTCTCGAGTTCAGTCGCCGCCGGAACCTACAACGTCGTCATTCGATTCTCGAATAATGACTCTCCGACGCCGCAGACGGCAGACTGCACGGTTACCGTCACCGTCAGTTCGGTGGTTTTAATTCACGACATACAAGGCTCGAGCGAAACGCCGAACTCCGTCGGCAGCACGGTTGCGATTCGCGGCATCGTGGTCGGCGATTTTCAAGGTTCAGCCGGTCTGAGCGGATTCTTTGTCGAAGAAGAACAAAGCGATCAGGACGCAGACCCCGCCACTTCCGAAGGCATCTTCGTTTTCGACAGCAGCGCTCCGGCAGTTAATGTCAACGTGGGCGATCAAGTGACCGTCTTAGGCACTGTCTCGAACAACTTCGGCCTGACTCAATTGACTTCTCCGACCGTGACTGTGAATAGCACGGGCAATGCGCTTCCGGCTCCGGTCACCATTTCGCTTCCGGTCAGCACTTCGCCCGCCGCCGATCTAGAGCGCTACGAAGGAATGTACGTCGCTTTTAGTCAAACGCTGTTTGTAACGGACAATCTCAATTTAGGAAAGTTCGGCGAGTTGACCATCTCCGGCAACAACCGTCTTTACATTCCGACAAATTCCATCGACCCGAATGACAATCCGGCATCCGGCACAACTACGACTGGCAGCACCAACGTCGCGGCAGTGACGGCGCAGGCCACCGCCAACAACAATGATCGTATAATTTTAGACGATGCGAGCAGCCGCACGAATAATTCCACGACGCTCCCGCTCAATCCGATTCCTTACTTAGGGCCGTCCGGCACGTTGGGTACGACCGTGCGCATCGGCGACACCATCAACAGCGCGACGGGCATTTTGAGTTATGACTTCGGCAGTTATCTTCTCGAGCCGACGACGCCCGTCACAATTACGCCGACCAACCCGCGCCCCACGGCTCCCGATTCCGTCGGCACGACCAATCTGCGCATCGGCTCCTTCAACGTCGAAAATTATTTTCTGACCTACACCGGCACAAGCAGTGATCGCGGCGCAAACAACGACGCGGAACACACGCGCCAACGCGATAAGCTCATCGCCGCGCTTGCCGGATTAAACGCCGACGTGATCGGCTTGTATGAATTGCAAAAAGCTCCCGGCCCGAACGGCGTCCAAGCGGCGGACGATCTGGCAGCCGGACTCACGGCCTTCACCGGCCAAAACTACGCGGCGGTCGCCAATCCCGCCACAATCGGCACAGACCCGGACATCAAATCCGGCATCATCTATCGCACTGCAAACGTTACGGCAGTCGGCGGCTCCTTCACGGACACGGCAGCGCCCGCCGGAGCCTACAGCCGCGATCCGCTCGCGCAGACCTTCACGCTCAACAGCAACAATGAAAAGTTTACGGTTATCGCCAACCATCTCAAGGCGAAGGCATGTTCCAGCACTTCAGCCCCGGAGGATAAGGATCTGAACGACGGTCAGGGATGCTTCAACGACCGCCGCCGCAAGCAAGCGCAGTTTTTAACTGCCTTCATCAACACCATTACTCCGACTTCGCCGCGCGTCATTACCATCGGCGACTTCAACGCGCACACGGAAGAAGACCCGATTGACACTTTGCGCGCCGCCGGGCTAATCGATCTCATCAGCCGATACGTGCCTGCCGCGAGCCGCTATTCATTCACCTTCAGCGGCGAAGAAGGGCTGCTCGATCACGCCTTCGGCACGAGCGCCCTGAACGCGCAAACGACGGGCGCGACCATCTGGCACATCAACGCGGACGAGCCGGACATACTCGGCTATGACGGCACGGATTCGCCCGACGGCAAGCCCGATGACCGTTATCAATCGAACGCTTATCGCTCGTCAGACCACGATCCGCTTCTTATCGGCTTGAACTTGGCTGCCACGCCGACTCCGTCAACGCCCGATCTGCAAGACGCGAGCGACACAGGCGCGAGCAATACGGACAACATCACTTCCGACAACACGCCGACCTTCGACATTGCGGGCGTCACATCGGGCGCGCTTGTCGAACTCCTGCGCGACGGCGCGGTTGTCGCCAGCGGCACCGCCTCCGGCACAAGCATTTCATTGTCGGACGCCACCGCGCCCGCCGATGGCACCTATTCTTACACCGCGCGGCAAACATCCGGCGGCGGCGGCACAGGCACGCAATCCACAGCTTTATCAATCACAATCGACACGGCTGCCCCGACCGCCGCGATCAATCAAGCGGACAATCAAGCCGATCCGACCGCTTCTTCCCCGATCAACTTTACGGTTGTCTTTAGCGAATCAGTCTCAAACTTCACGACAGGCGATGTCACATTAAGCGGCACAGCCGGAGCAACAACGGCAACCGTGACAGGCGAAGGCACGACCTACAATATTGCGGTCAGCGGCATGACGCAAAGCGGCACAGTCATCGCTACCATCGCGGCAGGTGTCGCAACGGATGCGGCGGGCAACGCGAACACCGCTTCGACAAGCACCGATAACATGGTGACGTACAACGCGCCGATGTCGCCCGTTTTCACGAACAGCACGCCGCCCAATGGCACTGTCGGCACGCCCTATACGTTTACATTCACAGCAAGCGGCACGCCGCCGCCGACCTTTAGCGTCACGTCGAATACGCCGCCGCCCGGACTAACACTTGCTGCCAATGGCACGCTTTCCGGCACGCCGACCACCGCAGGCAATTTCACATTCACCGTCACGGCGAGTAACGGTGTCGCGCCCGCCGCCACGCAAACCGTAACGATCAAAATAACGGGCGCGCCCGTTGCCGCAAACGACGCTTACACCACGAACGAAGACACTGCGCTCAACGTCGCGGCTCCCGGCGTCCTCGCCAATGACACTGACGCGGCGGACAATCAACTGACGGCTGTGAAGGTTTCCGACCCCGCGCACGGCACCGTGACGCTTAACAGCAACGGCTCGTTTACCTATACGCCCGCTGCGAACTTCAACGGCACGGACTCCTTCACCTACAAAGCCAACAACGGCACGTTCGATAGCAACACCGCCAACGTCAACATCAACGTCACGGCAATACCAACTCCGACACCAACGCCGTCTCCTTCGCCGACGCCTGTTCCCGACACGACTGCGCCAACGGTGACGATCAATCAAGCGGCAGATCAATCTGATCCGACGGGTTCATCGCCGATCAACTTCACAGTCGTCTTTAGCGAGTCAGTCACAAACTTCGCAACCGGCGATGTCACGTTAAGCGGCACAGCCGGAGCAACAACCGCGACGGTGACGGGCAGCGGCACGACTTACAACGTCGCTGTCACAGGCATGGTTCGGAGCGGCACGGTCATCGCTACAATCAACGCTGGCGTAGCGACGGACGCGGCGGGAAATGCTAATACCGCTTCTACCTCGACGGATAACACGGTGACTTACAATGTGCCGCCGATGTCGCCCGTCTTTACAAGCGGCGCGCCGCCGAACGGCACTGTCGGCACCGCCTACACCTTCACATTCACCGCCTCCGGCACGCCGTCGCCGACCTTCAGCGTGACATCGGGTACCGCGCCCGCCGGACTCAGCCTCGCCGCCGACGGCACGCTTTCCGGCACGCCGACCACCGCAGGCACTTTCACCTTTACCGTCACCGCCAGCAACGGTGTCGCGCCCGACGCGACGCAAACCGTCACCATCAACGTTGCGGGCGGCGGCACCATTCAGTTCAGCGTTGCTGCCTACAACACACGCGAACAGGACGGCGCGGCAATTATCACCGTCACACGCACGGGCGGCTCATCCGGCGCGGCAACCGTGCGCTATGCAACTTCAGACGGCACTGCCACAGCCAGTTCCGACTACACCGCCACCTCCGGCACGATCTCTTTTGCCGACAGCGACCAGCAAAGCAAAACGTTCACCGTGCCGATCATTAACGACACCGTCAACGAGCCGACAGAAACACTCAATCTGACTTTGAGCAACGTGACGGGCAGCGCGACACTCGGCAGTCCCGCGACGGCTACATTGATGATTCTCGACGACGATGCCGTGCCGACGCTTGCCATCAACGATGTCTCGCAAACAGAAGGCAACACCAGCACAACCGCCTTTACCTTCATGGTCATGCTCAGCGGTTCGACCTCTCAAAGCGTGACCGTCAACTACGCCACCGCCAACGGGACAGCCACAGCCGGTTCCGACTACACGGCAACAAGCGGCACACTGACCTTCGCTCCCGGCGAGACCTCGAAGCAAATCACCGTGCAAGCGACGGGGGACACGCAAAACGAGCCGGACGAAACCTTCTTCGTTAATTTAACGAACGCGACGAACGCTACACTCGCGCGCGCGCAAGGCACAGGCACGATCCGCAACGACGATGCAGTGTTTGTGCAGTTCAATCAAGCGGCTTACGCTGTGGGCGAAAACGACGGCTCGGTTCTCATTACCGTCACGCGCACGGGCGACACATCGGCGGCGGCTTCGATTGACTACGCGACGAACGATGCGACAGCCAAACAAAGAAGCGATTACACAATCGCTCTCGGCACGCTTCAATTCGCCGCCGGTCAAACAACAAAGACGTTTTCGCTGCTCGTCAATCCCGATTCTTTCATTGAGGGCGCGGAAACCTTAACCATCACGTTGAGCAATCCCGCGAACGCAAGTCTCGGCGCGCAAACCACCGCCGTCGTGACCATCGCGGATGCAACGACGGATGCGACGCGCAACTCGATCGACGACGCGCGCAATTTCGTTTACCAGCAGTATCACGATTTCCTTAACCGCGAACCGGACGCCGGAGGCATTGCTTATTGGACGAATGAGATTACGAAGTGCGGCAATGATGCGGCGTGCATTACACGCCGTCGCACAGAAGTCGCCGCCGCCTTCTTTATCGAGAAGGAGTATCAGGATACGGGCTTTGCCGCCTATCGTCTCTACAAAGCGACGTTCGGGCGCGCTCCGACTTATCTCGAATACACACACGCGCGTTCGCAGTTTGTCGCAGGCCAGAGCCTGACGATGAGCAAGCAATTGCTGGCCGAAGAGTTGATGAAGAGCGATGGCGCGCGAGCGCTCTACGGCAACAAAACGAACACTCAATATGTGGACGCGACGTTTGCCAACACGAGCGTTGTGCCGCCGTCCGCCGAACGTCAAGAGTTAATCGGCTCGCTTGAAAACGGGTCATTGACGCGCTCCGGCGCGCTCGTCAAGGTGGCGGATACGCAGGAGTTCGTTGACCGCGAATTCAACGCGGCGTTCGTCACGATGCAGTATTTCGGTTATCTACGGCGCGACGCGGACGAAGGCGGATTCCAATTCTGGCTGGACATACTGAACAATCGCCAGCCGAATAATTATCGCGGGATGGTGTGTGCGTTCGTCAATTCCAGAGAATATCAGGAGCGCTTCAGCACAATCGTGACGCGCACCGATAGGGATTGCGCGGCATTAAAATAAACCGCCCGGCGCGAAGTCAATCGTTGCAGTCGCGTGAGGAAGGCGACTGTATCATTCAATAAGCAAACGCCGCGTGTCTGTCAAAGGCACGCGGCGTTTGCTATAACATCGGAACATCGACAAATGAATACAACACTTTTCGCGGACGTGAATCTGGCGCGCCGCATGGAAAATCTCGACGCTGTGTGCGGCGCGGAGTATGCGCGTACACATGCGCTGCTTTTTCCGCAAAGCGAAGCAATATCAATCGCGGTTGCGGGCGGGCGCGCTACCTTCGCGGGCATCGAATCACCGATCACGCAAGCCTTCGCGCTCGGAATGCACGGCAAAGTCACGGCTATTGAGATTGATGAATTGGAAGAGTTTTATCGAAGCCGCCGCGTTCCTGTGAACATAGAAGTGTGTCCGCTCGCCGATGCCTCGCTCGTCGAATTACTGGCGGCGCGCGGCTACAAACCAATCGAATTCTCGAACGTACTTGTGCGGGCATTGCTGCTCGATGAAACGAACGCAAGCGAAGCCGGGCAGCGTGATGTACATGCGCGTCTCGCAACGCCGAATGAAGCGGAAGCGTGGGCGCAGGCGGTGGCGCGCGGGTTTATGGAGACAAGCGATGTGCCGCCGCCGATGCGCGATCTTTTCACAACAATCTTTCATACGTCAGGCACGCATTGCTTTGTCGCGGAGCAGGACGGTGTGATTATCGGCGGCGGCTCGATGAACATACGGGACGGAATTGCCGCGCTTGCCGGAGCGAGCACGCTGCCCGCTTATCGTAAACACGGCGCGCAGGGAGCCTTGCTCGATTACCGTTTGCAATTTGCGATGAAGCACGGTTGTGATTTGGCGACAGTCGCGACGCTTCCCGGCAGCGCTTCGCAACGCAACGCCGAACGCAACGGCTTTCGAGTCGCTTACACGCGCACGAAGTGGCTGCGCCAATGAGCATCGTAAGATTCCCTGCGTCCGTCGGATAGGCGGGGCTTGTCTGCGCACGCATCTTTTGCTTACCATCGAAATAGCATGGAGCATCTAGATAATTTTCAAAGCCAGCCGCAGCGGTTTGTCCTCGTCTCAAATAATCGAACCTCGCTCAAGCGAACGCTTGTCGTGGCGGCGATTCTTCTGGCGCTGCTGCTCGGCCTTGTCGTGCTGTTGTTGATTGACGCGGAGACGGGGCCGATTGCGCTTTTGACGGGACTGGTTCTCGCAACCTTGCCCGTGCCTGTTTACGTCGCGCTGCTGTTGTGGATCGACCGCTATGAAGCGGAGCCGACGTGGATGCTGGCGACGGCGTTTTTCTGGGGCGCGTTCGTCGCCGTCTTCGTCGCTTACGTCGTCAACACGGCGGCGGGCGGCATTGTTTATTTGCTGACGAAAGACCAGCACGCGGGCGAAGTTTTCAGCACACTCGTTTCCGCGCCGTTCACGGAAGAATGCGCGAAGGGATTCGTGATCCTGATGCTGTTCTTTAAGACGGATGAATTCGACGATGTCTTGGACGGCATCGTGTACGCGGGAATGGTCGGACTCGGATTTGCGATGATGGAGAACGTGCAGTATTACGGCAAGGCGGCGCTCGCGGGCGAAGGCGGCGTTTTGACCGGAACGCTGATTCTGCGCGGCGGATTATCGCCCTTCGTGCATCCGCTGTTCACGAGCATGACGGGCATCGGTCTCGGTCTGGCGCGCACTTCGACAAAGCGTTTCGTCCAAATACTTGCGCCGTTAATCGGCTTCCTGCTGGCGATTCTTTTGCACGCGGTATGGAACAGCGCGGCAACGCTCTTCGGCAGCGCAGGATTTTTGCTGACCTATTTTCTGTTCATGGTTCCGGTCTTTGTCGCAACGCTCGTGACGATTTATTTTGCGCTGCGCCGCGAGGGACGGCTCTTGCGGGAACACTTACTGTGCGATTGCGATGGCGGAGTGATGACTGTCGAGGAATACGAATCCTTGTGCAGCGTGAGCGCGCGTATGAACGCCTCTTGGCAGGCGTTCATACGCGGCGGGTTCAAGCGATGGCGCACGCGCGCGCAGTTTAATCAGACGGCGAGCGAATTAGCCTTTCATCGCAGCCGTGTTATGCGCGGAATCCATCCAACGAATCAAACAGATGCCGAACGCGAAACAGCGTACATGGAAGCACTCCGCGATTTGCAGCGGCGGTTGAATAGGTAAATAATTTTCGCCGGTTCAGTTTTTATAAATCTCCACAATCGGCTCGCCGCGCGCGTTGATGTAGCCGCGATACATTCCGGCTGTGTTGAAGGGCTGCGTGATATTGCCCGCTCTGTCGATGGCGATCAGTCCGCCCGTGCCGCCGAGTTTGCCTACTTTGTCGATGACGATCTGCGCCGCTTCCTTGACGCTCAAGCCGCGATATTCCATCAGCGCGCTGATGTCGTGCGCGACGACGGAGCGTATAAAATATTCGCCGTCGCCTGTCGCGGAAACGGCGCAGGTTTGATTGTTGGCGTAAGTGCCTGCGCCGATAATCGGAGAATCGCCGACGCGCCCGAAGCGTTTGTTGGGAACGCCGCCCGTCGAAGTTCCTGCCGCGAGATTCCCCGCCAGATCGAGTGCGACTGCGCCGACTGTGCCGTGCTTTTCTTCGTCGAAGAAGACTTGCGCGCTCGTCTGTGCGTCGGTTGTTGTCGCGCGGCTGCTCGTTTTCTTCGGCGCATCGCTTTGCTGTTTTTCGCGTTCCTTAATGCGCTGCAATTCCTTGAAACGCTTTTCCGTATAAAAATATTCGGGCGCGACGAGTTCGATGCCCTGTTGTTTGGCGAAGCTTTCCGCGCCGTCGCTGACGAGCATGACGTGCGGCGATTTTTCCATCACGAGGCGCGCGAGGCTGATCGGATTTTTGATGTGCTTCAAGGATGCCACCGCGCCCGCCTTGAGCGTTCGCCCGTCCATAATCGAAGCATCGAGTTCGTTCGTCCCGTCGCTTGTAAAGACAGCGCCCTTGCCCGCGTTAAAGAGCGGCGAGTCTTCCATGATTCTGATCGCGGCTTCAATCGCATCTAGGCTGCCGCCATTGGCGCTCAAAACGCCGTAGCCCTTCATCAACGCTTCCGTCAATTTGGCGCGGTATTCTCTTTCGAGTTCCGGCGTCATGTTGCTTTTCAGGATCGTGCCTGCGCCGCCGTGAATGGCAAAGCCCGCGCGTTTGCCTTGCGCCGCCTGCTCCGTGCTTTTCGCCGACAAAGCGACTTGCGGCGGTTTGTTTTGCGCGAAGGCTTCACCGGACGAATTGGCTTTAAGCATTGTTGAAGTGATGCCGATGAGGGCGGCGTTGCCCAAGAATTTTCTGCGACTTTTATCTGTGTACATTAGCCTGAATCCTTATTTCGATTGAATTGTTTGCGCTTTCTTTGTGGCGCACGCTTTTCCGTTTCCGCGCGGCGGCGTTATAGTAATACATGCGAAGGCAAATGAGGCAATGATGCGCGCCGCATTGAAGCGATGCCGCCTGATTTTATTTAGGACACCCATCGCAATATTTTATTCATCGCGCCGCGCCCGGCATTTTCTTATAATAGATTCGCTCCCCGTTTGCAGACGAAAATACAGGCCGACAATACCAAAGGATTTTCACTAATATGCGACGCACGCTTCTCGTTTCCATTGCACTACTGATCTCAATTATGATCGTTCCCGCACACAACCTTTCAGACAAAAACGCCGACGCGAAGTTTGAAACACTGGCGAACAAGTACATCGAACAACTATTACAAATGAGTCCAGAGACGGCGACGGGTCTCGGCGATCATCGCTATGACAACCGGCTCGACGATTACAGTCTCGCGGGCGTCGAACGTGACCGCAAGCTGACGCAGGAGTATTTGAAGGCACTCGAAGCAATCCCCGCCGCGCGGCTCAATTCCGTCAACAGCATTGATTACAGAATCCTGCGCACGCAGCTCGAATACAATCTTTTTCAGATAAACGAACTACGCGAATACGAATGGAATCCATTGCGCTATAACGCTGGCAATGCCGTTTACGCGCTCGTGTCGCGCGAGTTTGCGCCGCTTGCCCTCCGATTGCGAAGCGTCAAAGCGCGTCTCCAACTTATTCCGACGGTGCTCGAACAAGCGAAGTTGAATTTGAAGAATCCGCCGCGTGTGTACACCGAAACAGCCATTGCGCAAAACAAAGGCAGCATCAGCCTCGTCCGCGACGAACTGCAAACCTTCATCGACCAAGCGCCCGAAATGAAAACGGAACTCGCGCCCGTGCAAGCGGCGACAATCAAAGCGCTCGAAAATTACGGCGTCTGGCTGGAGAAGGATTTGCTGCCGCGCTCCAACGGCGATTTTCGTCTCGGCGACGCGAAGTTTCGCCGCAAGCTGCACTACGCCCTCGATTCCGATCTCTCGAAGGAAGAAATACTGCGCCGCGCTGAAGCGGATTTGAAGACGACGCAGAATCAAATGTACGAAATCGCCTTGCCGTTTTACAAAAAATATTTCCCGCAGGCAGCAAGCGATTCCATCACGCTCGCAAACAAAAAACTCGTCATTAAAGCGGTGCTCGACAAACTCTCCGAATCGCATCCGACAAACGATACCATCGTGGCGCTGGCGAACGGGGATTTGCAATCGGCAACCGCATTCGTGCGCCTACACAATCTCGTCACGGTTCCGACGGAGCCTGTCAAAACCATCGTGATGCCGGAATATGCGCGCGGCGTAGCGGTTGCTTTTTGCGATGCGGCAGGCCCGCTCGACCTCGGCGGCGAAACCTTCTATGCCATTTCGCCGACGCCGAAGGATTGGACGCCCCAACGCGTCGCTTCCTTTTTCCGCGAGTACAACAATTATTTCGTGCAGGATTTGACGATTCACGAAGCGATGCCCGGACATTATTTGCAGATCGCGCACTCCAACAAATTCAACGCGCCGACGAAAATCCGCTCTATATTTCGCAGCGGTTCGTTTATCGAAGGCTGGGCTGTTTACGCCGAAAACTTAATGGGCGAGCAAGGCTACGGCGGCGCGGAAGTTCGCTTGCAGCAACTGAAGATGAAACTGCGCGTGATCGTCAACGCAATCATCGACCAGAAAATTCACACCGCGAACATGAGTGAAAAGGAAGCCGTCGCTTTTATGATGAACGAAGGCTTTCAGGAAGAAGGCGAAGCGGCGGGCAAGTGGCGGCGTGCCGAGCTTTCTTCGACGCAGCTTTCCACCTACTATGTCGGCAGCGTTGAGGTAACGGACATTCGCCGCGCCTACGAAGCGAAGATGAAGGGGCGCGTCGATCTCAAACAAATGCACGACAAAATGCTTTCCTACGGCTCGCCTTCGCCGAAGTACGTGCGCGAATCAATGGGACTCTAGAGCGTTCGCATAAAGTTTCGCGCCGCTTCTCTGCGAAACTTTATGCAACACGCGCCAGCCTCTCAGATTAATCGTCGGCCTCGCATAAAACGTGAAACTGTTTGCCGGTAAAGAGACTGCTGCCGCGGCCGCAATTGTCGAAGCAGATGAACTGCTGCAACTCTTTCTCGCCTCGACAAGCGAAGCCGACAGGGAGCGCCTGCTAACGAAACTCGTCGTCGAAACGGCAGCGCCTATCGCTAAAAATATCGCCCGCCGCAAACTGCAAGTCTCCTTCGACAAACTGCAGCGCGAACAATTGGAACAGGACATTGCAGACCTCTGCGGCGATGTTTCCCCGCGTCTCATCGCGCGGCTCAATAAATCGAAAAGCGATTCTTCGATTCGTCCCATTAAGGATTTCCGCAGCTACGTTGCGGTCACGACCTATCACGCCTGCCATGAGTATCTGCGGCAAAAATATCCGCAGCGCCATCGACTGAAAAACCGTTTGCGTTATTTGCTGACGCACGATGCAAACTTTGCTTTATGGGATGACCACGGCGGCGCTGATTTAATCGGCGGCTTCGCTCGTTGGCAAGGAAAAAAAACGAACGATCAAACAAGCTCGGACGAATTGCGGCGCATCGCGGAAGACACGACTGCTTTTCTAAATGCTTCTTCGGGAACGGACGCGCGCCGTCTCGCGCTGCAGGAATTGTTGGGAGTGCTTTTTCGCTTGACGAGCACGCCTGTGGAATTGGATGCGCTGGTTGGTGCGGTTGCGCAATTGCTCGGAATCAAGGATCAAACAATTGCGCTCGATGAGGACGAGAGCGGCATTGACGGCTTGCCCGAATCAGCGCCGAAGCAGGAACCCGGTGTTACCGAAGCGTTGGAGTCGCGCGGGTATCTCGCTTGTTTATGGACGGAAATTCGCGCGCTGCCGGATCGCCAACGCGCCGCGCTGCTGCTTAATCTGCGAAGCGCGCAAGGGCAGCGCGAAATCGACTGCGGCGCTTCCTGCGGCGAAGAATTTAGGCGGCAAACTCGCGCGGCTGTTCTCTGCCCTGTGCGCCCGACAAAGCTGCCCGCGACGGCGGGAGCTTTCGCGGCGATTATCCTTGCGGCACTGACAATTGCTGCATGGCTGCTGTGGTTGTCGCCCGCGACAAAGAGCGCCCAACTCATTCCGATGACTCCCTCGCCCGCGCCGACACGCCCGCGCGCCGTTTCGCACGCCGACAGCACGATCATCTCCGCCTTGAGATCGCGGTTCATCATTTCCCATGCTTCCAAAAGTCCGTCCTCGTTCGTTTTGCCTTCGGGCTGCGCGAGCACGACATGCGAATACATCGGGTTGGCGTTGTCGAGAATGCCGTGCGTGGCGAGATGAATTATTTTGTACTTGCCTGCGTCGCGCTTGACTTTCTCTTCGCTCGCGCCCGCGCCGAAGAAAACTTTGCATGCGCCAGCGCCGTAAAGCTGTCCGAGCGTTTTGACTTCCGTTTCGGCTTCGGGCAAGGGCGCAAGGTTTTCATCGCGGTAGGCGACTTCGACGCGCTTGACGATTTCCTTGCCGAGCGCCGGATTGCCGAGCGCCGGTAGTCCAAACGCGCCGGGCGATGCGGAGTTCGATTGTTTGCGGCGGCGGCGGCTGTTCGCCATTTCGCGCAGCATTGTCAAAGACGGCGCATAGGAGATGGCGAAGTCTTCGACGGCGTAGCGGTTCGGCGCGGATTGCAAGGCTTGAAACGGCAGATTTCAGAGTTCGGCATCGGGCACAATCACGACAGATATTTTGCCCTGCAAATCCGCTTGCGCGGGCTTGAGCAGCAGATCATAAAGCTCGCGCGCCGTTTGCTGAAAGCCCATGTCGCGCGCCGCTCGCCGTCTTTCCGCTTGTCAACGCGAGCGGCAGCCCCGCGCTCGGATTCCTCGGCGACGGCATTGCCGAACATCTCACCAACAATCTTTCGCAAGAAGTGCCGCAACTGACGATCATGTCGCTCAGTAGAAGTTGCCGCCACCGGCAAGAGGAACGGGACGCGCAGGAAATCGGCGGCGAACTCGGCGTCAATGCCGTAATCGTCGGCAGAGTCACACAGTTTGATGAGCACGCTTCGGTGAGCCTCGAACTCGTGGACGTGCGCGACGGCAGCCATTTGTGGGGCGCGCGTTATAACCGAAATATGCAGGACATCCTAAGCGCGCAGGAAGAAATCGCCGCCGAAGCCTTCTTGAAACTCAAGGCAGCGCTCTGCGGCGATGAATCTCAATGCGCGACAAATTCCTGAACAGTTAATTTTCTACGCGCCGGTTTCGTTCGTGCGCGTTCACACGTCACAGCCGCTGATGCCGCAACCCGCCTCTTCTTCTTCAGCGCAACCCGAGCAGCAACAGCACAGAGCGATCCGAAACATCATTGGAGCCTTGCCGAACCCACAAGCGATATGCCGCTAATTCGTGTTCGGTAAGCAAGCGATGACCGAGTCGCGCGGCGGGCGTTCGCTCGAAGGCGCGTTCGGTGAGCGCCAGATGTGCCGCGCGCGTGTGCAATTTATCCGGCGTGGCTAAAGCTTCTTCGGCTGCTTCCACGTTTGGAAACAATTCTTCGTAAACCATCAAATGCCAAACTTCTTCCGCGCCCGCCGCATTTGTTTCGACGGCGAGCACGCGCAGCAAGCCGTAGCCGCTTTCGAGTTGAAAAATCAGATCATCGCCCGCCGCAAACCGCGCCATAGTTTTTTCTCTTGCTCTCTTAGCTTCCCTAAGCGAATGCCGCGCATCAGAATTTAGTCCAGCAACATTTTATTGTCCCACGCGATGCCGGACGAAGGAAGAGTCGCGAAATGTCCTTCAATGATTTCAGGCAAAAACATCGCCAGCTTACTGCTTCGACGGCAATGGTCGCGTGCGCTTTGCTCGCCGTTTTCTACTGCGTCGGGGCTGATCGTCAACGGACGCATAGACTCGCCGCGCGTTCCGCGAATTCGTCGCCCGCATACACTTCGCAGGCTGAACTCGGCATCAAAAACGTCGAGAAACTTTTGCCGCTCGCGCGCCGCCTGACACTCGAATCGCTACAGGCGCTCGCCGCCGACTATCGCATAGAGCCTGCCGAAATAAGAACCGCCGCGCGCCATATCGAAGAAGTGCAAACGATTGTGCTTGACGAAAATCTGGGAGATAAAGCGGAAGTAGATGACAACGAGCCGACGGAGATTCGCGTCGGGACAAGCTACGCGCGGGACTTAACGACTGATGCGGAAACGATGCTGCTGCTCGGCCACGAACTAACGCACGTCGCCGCGCGCGGCGGCAACCTCAACGCATTTGTCGAACGAGTTGCGCAAAGAGCCGCGCGCCTTGCCGGTGTCGCTCCGGCAGAGTCGCAGAAGGAAGACCTCGCGTGCGATTTCGTCGGCGAGCAAACGCTCAAGCGCCTCATTCAATCTTCCGCGACAAACAAAGACCTTGCGGCTAAGCAACTTGCGCGCGCTCTCGATTACGATTCAGACGATGCGGACGACGATGTGGATGAAGAACATCTCGGCCAGCGCGCAACCTTGAAGGCTTTGCTCATTCTCGACCCGGAATTACGCACGCTGCTTCACAAAAGCGCGCTCTAAAAACCGTTGTTCTCCGACGCGGCGCGACAAATTCTAACGACAACCGCAACACTCTCGACTTATTGCCGCGCCCGCTTTCGTGTATCATACGCATTACGCACAGACAAAGAGCGGCGTTGGCGCAAGCTGTTTTTGTCGTCGCCGCTTAATACTAAGGGAAAAATTTCAAGGGAGAATCATCATGGCGATTAAGACTTTACAGGAAAAGTTTTTGCACGGGCTGGGCGACATTTACGACGCCGAGCACCGCTTTCTCAAAGCGCAGCAGGAAATGCTGACGCAGGCCAACGCGTCAACCGTCAAAACGCTGCTCGAACAGCACATCACGGAGACCGAACAGCAGATCAAAGTTTTAGAGCAAGTCTTTGAAGTGCTCGGCGAAAGCGCCAAGCGCGAGAAATGCGCCGCCGCCGCAGGTCTCATCAGCGAGGGCGAATCGCTGCTCGGCGAAGTGTCCGGCGTTCCGGCGCTCGTCGATCTGGCTATCGGCGGTAGCTGCTCGAAGGTCGAGCATTACGAAATCGCTTCATACCGGATGCTGATTACCGGCGCGGAGCAGATGGGGCAAACTGAAATCGCGCAACTGCTCAAGCAAAACTTGCAGCAGGAAGAACAGACGGCGCAAAAGATCGAGCAGAGCGCGCCCGCGCTTTTTCAACAAGCGATGAGCCGCGCGTCCGCAGCCAGCTAAACGCCGGACGCGATAAACGATCATTCCAAACACAAAGCAGAGTGCCTATGAGTTTCATAAGCACTCTGCTTTTATTTAACGCACAAGCAAAGCCAAACGCCCGAATTGACCGGCGGCGAGCGCAGGCATTCAACCTAATCTTTAGGAAGATTGATGAGAAGCACGCTATCAAGCCGTCCGCTCGAATGACTTGTTAGATTTTCGTTCCACCATTCAACTTGCCCTAGCGCGTATTTCTTTTTGCCGTTCATTGCCATTTAACTTCATAGGCAGTTACAATCTTGAACTACTACCGGACGATAGTAGATAGATTTTAAGATGGATGCAATTGATTTATCGGGGTATGCGGGGCTGATTGCGATTGTTCTTCTGACAGGGAATATTCTGTTAGGTTTGTTAATCTCGGTTAGAT
>JAABUK010001651.1_pt1 | contig 41901 bp, 40 predicted proteins | sample 5559141 | NCBI WGS metagenome assembly JAABUK01 (sample SAMN10711869, study PRJNA513367) | rock metagenome | isolation source: Antarctica rocks | place: Antarctica: Victoria Land, Pudding Butte nord | collected 2016-01-03 | reverse complement strand
TGTACAAGATGCTGACTATGAATCTTCTGCAAGCTATGCTTGTCAAAAGAGCTGAACAATCTCATCAACATTAACAGAGCAGTAACAGCGCTTTACTCACATGTTGAGCTCATACACAGTTGAAAAGCAAGACAATAACAACATGATCATTGATACATTGAAGCTTGCATATACACAGAAGAACAGCAACGTCTTTGCATACATGCTGCAATTCATATACGACATATACATACATATTGCAAAGGCACGACTCAGCTTTTACGCACATACAGACAGATGTAATGCAGTAAATCGATTGATTTTTCGCATTTTCAGACCGATTTACACGCAGCGCAATCACACGCAGAGCAGTAACAGCGCTTTATTCACATGTTGAACTCATATACAACATACACATACATATTGCAAAGACATGATTCAGCTTTTGTGCATTTACAGACTTATGTGATGCAGTAAATCGATCGATTTTTCGCTTTATCAGATCAATTTACATGCATCGCAATCACATACATTGCAAAGACATGACACAGTCTTTGCTCATATATACAGAACAATAGCAACGTCTCTGCGCACACGTTGCAACTCATATACATCACATACACATACATTGCAAAGACACGACTCAGCTTTTGCACATCTACAGACTTGCGTGATGCAGTAAATTGATTGATTTTTCGCTTTATCAGGTCGATTTACATGCATTGCAATCATATACACTGCAAAGACACAACACAGTCTTTGCTCATATATACAGAACGACAGCAACGTCTTTGCGCACACGCTGCAATTCATATACATCACACACATACATACTGCAAAGGCATGACTCAGCTTTTGCGCACATATACATCTGTGCAACGCAGTAAATTAATTGATTTCGATTTTCTGATTAATTTACAGACGTCACAATCATATACATTGCAAAGATACAACACAGTCTTTGCTCATATACATAGAACGACAGCAACGTCTTTGTGCATATGCTGCAACTAATATACGACATTCACATAGTCATTGTGAAAGCATGACTCAGCTTTTGCGCACATACACATCTGTGCAACGCAATAAATCGATCGGTTTTTCGATTTTCTGATTGATTTACATGCATTGCAAATACAAAGATCAAAACTCATTTAGCTCGCTTAGCTTAATGATCATACAATGAACTTGAAAGCTCATGTTGAAGTGATCAGCTTTCATCTACATAGATCAAAGCTCACCTAGCTTGCGTAGCTTGATGATCATACAGACAAGTCGAAAGCTCATGTTGAAGTGATTAACTTTCACAATCTTGAATTGTTTATATGATCACTTGATTATATAGACAGCTCACACGCTCGTTTGTGCAAACTATCGATGTGATTGATTAATGAGAAGATATACTGCAGCGATTTTGACTAGATTACATGTAATTTAGCATACACACAGCGTTTAGATAGTATCATAGTCATAGACTGCATGCACTTAATGAAGAAAAAAAAGAAAGAAAGAAAAAACTGAGAGTGTTTTCTTTCAGATGTTCATTGAACTTCTTCTCATAACAAGCATTGTTGATCTTGTCATGTGCTATGTGCAATAAATGATTCAAACAAATTAATTCAAGCATTTTTATTGTCTTATTAATAAATTAGCATGCTTCATAATCTTGCTGACATTCATGTTTATCTTTTCAAGACTCATATCATTGACATTGAATTCTTCTTTCATGAACATTTTTATTTTAAACATCACAAAAATCTCAAAAGTCTGATATAAAAAGAGTGACGTGTTCATTCTTTGCAAATGTATGCATGATTAAGATTCAACATGATTAAGATCATGCAGAAATAATTGAGTGTAATTTCGTCATTTGTTTTCTTCATGAAGATGCTTTGTAACAGTCAATGATATTTTCATCATGAGTCTGTTCAATCTTGTTAGTCAAGAAACAAGATCAACTTTGATATTTTAATTATTTCATGTAATGCTTCTTCAAATTCTGCTCACTATCTTTATCATTATTAAGATTCATGTTTGATTGCGCATGATCTGACTCTCTTGCGAAATCTTTTGTAATTGAATGATCAAAGATTATCATGTTCTGTTGAGATTTTATCTGCTGAAATGAAGATGATACAGTTGCTTCATGTTGTTTAATTTAACTTGTTGAATTTTGATGTGAGCTGATGATTTTGTTTTTCTTCAATGAAGAATTATCATACTTTGATTCTGAACTTATGTTTATTGACTGATCAACATTTGAAGCTGAGATGTTAAACTTATTTGAAGCTGATGTTAACATGTTGTTTTCTTAAGTTTGCATCTTGTCATTTGACTTTCGTCACTTTGAATGCAATGATTCAGAACTTTCATCATTTTCTGTAAAGATCACTTGTCATTAGTCTGTCGTTCATACACATACTTCAATGACTTACTATAGTGCAATGTTTGATCAGTTAATTTGATGTTTATTGTATCTTTCTTTGAATGATTGAATCTTAATTGCTTTCAAGAAAAATATAAAAGCATGTGAGTCTTATTTGTGAAATCTTCACTCTTGTCAGTTTGTTGTGAATGTACACTCTTCACAAATTTATCAGATTTCGCTGCATTGTTTGCTGAGTCAACATTATTCTTCGTTGTACTCAGAACAGCTGTGTCATTTGCATTGTTCTCTTTCATGTTAACGACTGCTGACTGCTTCTGAACATGAGTAAACGTTGCATTGTTTGCTGAATCAACATTATTCTTCGTTGTACTCAGAACAGCTGTGTCATTCGCATCATTCTCTTTCATGTTAACGACTGCTGACTGCTTCTAAACATGAGTAGACGCTGCATTGTTTGCTGAGTCAACGTTATTCTTCGTTGTACTTAGAACAGCTGTGTCATTCACATTGCTTTCTTTCATGTTAATGATTACTGACTGCTTCTGAACATAAGTAGACGCTGCATTATTAGTTAAGTCAACATTATTCTTCGTTGTAAACAGAACAGCTGTGTCATTTGCATTGTTCTCTTTCATGTTAACGACTGCTGACTGCTTCTGAATATGAGTAGAGTTTATTCAATTCTGCTTTATGAAATTTAAACTTCTTGTCAATTTTTATTGATATACATGATTTATCAAATTATCAATTGTCATTTCATGATCAATTGATAATGTGTTGATCTCATTTCTTCAAGTTGTCACTTTGTTAATCTTTTTGCTTTCATTAACATCAATGAATCTTGTGTGCTTTTAATGAGAAGTTGAGATTGATGAAGCATTGTCTGTGAGTTTTGCATTGATCATTAGTTCGCTGTTTACATACATGTGTTTCTGATCTATCAGAATATGATGTAGCGTAAGTCACATTAAAGCGAGCAGCATAATTAAATCAATTTGAGACATCACGTAAAACAGCTCAAAAAGTTCTGTCTGAATTTATTTTCAAGATCTCGTCATTTATGATGTAAATGATAATGTTCATCTCAATGTAACTGATGTCATCTTTGAGAATTTCAATTTACATCTGAAACAAAACATTATAAAATCGATTTTTGTCATCATGTAAATCATGATCAAGTACATCTTTAATTGAAGTCAAGCTCATTTTCGAAATCTCTTTTGAAGTGATCAGATTTAAGTGTGAACTGTTATAAGTCTGCATAAAGCGAATCATATGAATGTATTTTAACTAGAAGTTCAAAGCTAAAGAAGAAAGAAGATGAAACACGTCAAAAATCTTATACTTACGAAGACGCGCTAGATCACTAGCGTGTCAACATCAGCTCTGTACTAGTTTATGATAGTTTGACACGATTTATGTTAAACTAACTCAGAGTAACGAGACACGCTTGCAACATTATTTTCTCTTTTCATTTAGCAATGTTTTCATTACTGCAGTTCAGTCAATCTTTCTTGAGTCGATTTCTATCTTGACTTGTTCAAATAACGTTCATGAAAGTCATTGATGACTTTCAAGCAATCTTCAAATTCACTTTTATTGACGTTGTATCAATGTAGATCAACATTGTATTCTTTTCAATTGACATGATATTGTAATCGTTTGCCTTGTTCATAGTGTCTGAAGTTCAATATGTTCTTCACTTCTCATTCATCTTCGTCTTCAATCACTATAGAATCAGACGACTCATTTCATTGTTCTTCTAGAGCGTCTTTTGAATCTAGTTGCAGCAGATTTGATGCAAACTTTGAATGAATCTTCATAGTCAACAATAGTTTCAGTTGATATGCATGTTTGATCTTGATCAGAATCTTGAAGAGTTTTAGCATCTTATCATCTAGTTTCTTTAATGATCTTGAGATCATGATGTTTCTTGAGTTCAGAAACATCATGTCATCTATCTTGTAAATCATTTCTTTTCAATGCTTGTCAGTCTGTTTCTTCATTGTGACTCTGACTCTTGCTAATGCTTGCTTGATCAATGCTAGTGATTATTTCATGTGTTCAAATATATTCTTCGCTTTGCTTGCTTCGATTCTAGCTTGAGTGATCTCATATTCAGTTGAATTCAAATCGAAGCTCATACGAGAGTGAAAGCTCTTATTCAGAAAGAACGCTGACTGTTTAATGAACGATGAAATAGCATTGTTATTGACGAATTCAGTCATAGATAATCAGATGAATCAATCATCTTGCATATACAAGCAATAGCTTTGTGAATATCATTTCACATTCTGATTCGCTCTTTCTGTTTGATTATCTGTCTGCAAATGATAGTTTGTGAATAGTTTCACCTTGATGTCGAGTCTCAGACATAAAGACTTTCAGACAATCGATATGAATTGTGAATCACGATCGAACACTATTGATCTTGATAGTTCATGAGTTCTGAAGACTCATATCAACAGTAGCTTGACTGTTTGTTCTGCGAAGATTTCTTCGTCATTTGACCAACATGATATATAATGTCGTTTCTTAAACAATTGATTTATGACTGTCAGAATCGCGTTGTTTTCATCACTTTCTGATAGATTGATAATGAAGTCTAATGATATGTTCTGTCATCGCTGCTCAAGTATGAGCAATGACTTCAGTAATTCATTGATTCGATCTCTCGATGCTTTTGATCTACGACAAACGTAACAGTTTTGAATGTAGCGCTTGATTGTCGTTCTCATCTTTGATCAGCAATATGATCGTCTCAGCAAGTTCAACGTTCAATTCATGTCAGAGTGATCACTGATTGAAAGATCATGTGCTTCTCTTATCAATTGAATGATCATTGACTGAGAAACTCATAGTCTATCATCTTTTCAGAGTACTTCATCAAGTACTTTGCAATTGTCTAGATCAATATCTTGACAAGTTCTTCTGTTTTGTTTCATGACTATTTAAATATTAAAGCACAGTTGATTCATTCAATTTTCGACTATAATCTGATTCTGAATGAAAATCATCTCTTTGATCGAATTTTGATTAGCTTTCAATTTAAGTTTTGAATCTGAGTCAAATTCTAAGTCAGATCTGAGCAAGATCTGAGTCAGATCTTGATCAGCTTTCTGATCATCTTCTTGATCAACTTCTATTGACTGTAATTCAAACTTGCTTTCTGACAATAGCATCTGATGCTGATATAGCTTTCAATCATTGTTTGCTTCAATTAACTTGACGTCTGACATTCTGATCAGCACGTCGACTTTCAGATTCTGTTTTTCTGACTGATATATGATCTTGAAGTTATATTCAGATAACTTCTCAGCTCATTTAACCTGTCGTCTGATCAGTTCTTTGATCATCATGAAGTACTTCAAATTTAGATGATCAATGAAGATCTTGATCAAAATATCTGTACATTTCAATTCAGAATGTCAATGCTTCAAGCAGCGAATAATGATCAGCAGTTTCTTGTCATAGATCTCGTAGTTGCATTCTGCAAGAATCATGTTCTTGCTGTAGAAGATCACTGAATGTAGAATGTCTTCATCGTCATGCTGAGACAATACTTCGTTGTTGACATAGTTCAAGAAGTCAGTTTTCAGAATAGCTTCTCTGATTGAGTTGAAATGCTTCAGAACAAGAACTGTTGTCACTTGTTGCTTTAGTTCTTCAAAGATCGTCTGACAGATCTCTGTTCATTCAAAGAAATGATCTTTTCGAATCAGCTTTATCATGAGTCGAATGATCTTTGAGAAGTTCTTTATGAATCGTCGATAGAAATTGCAGAAGTCAATGAAGATCTGCATATGAGTCAACGATCACAACACTTTTCAGCTTCGAATCACATCTACTTTTCAAGAATTCATTCGCAGATCATTGATGAATATCAATAGTTTAAGAAACGAGATTTTCTGAATCTTGAATTCACACTTGTCAATGTCTATCTGCAGATTGACTTTACAAAGCTTGTTTAGCACTTCTTTCACATGAATTCTATGTTCTTTCAAGATCTTACTATAGATGAGAATATCATTCAAGTATGTCTGACAAAACTTGTGCAGACAGTCAAACAATACATTGTTAATATAGTGCTGAAAGAACGCAAGTTCATTGATCAATTCAAAGAGCATCACTTTATACTTGTAAACATTGAAGAAAGTAACAAAAGTAGTTAAATTCTCGCTTTCTGAACTCATGCGCAGTTTATTGAACGTGATGATAATGTTAAGTTGAATCAAATACTTACTGTCTTGAATTCGAGCGAGTACTTTGTTTATCAAGAGTATTGAATAACGATCTCTTTTGATCAGAGCATTCAGTTTTTGATAATTCACGCAAAAGCGAAGACTATCATCTTTCTTTTCAACAAATAATATTGACGAAGCGAAGAAAGCTTTGCTGAGTGTAATAAACTTTTTCTTCAAGTTCTTTTCTAGATACTTCTTAACCTTCTGCAACTTGTAGCTCAACATGAGATACAATCGACTTCTAGAAGATTAACTCTCACCTTCTAATTCAATCTTGTGATCATATGATCAATGCAAGGGCAACTGCGTTGTCTTTTCTCTATCAAAAACATCTAGAAAGTCGTAATAAACTATTAAAAGCTTCTTCTTCAGTTCACTCAGTGACATGACAAAGATCACTTCATTTAGTTTCACGAAACCTTCAACTGAGCTAAGCACTTTGTTAATTTCACTAATGATTAAGAAAAAGATCTTGATCTTCTTATTCTTGACTAGAGTTTGATACACAACGACTTCAATCATGACAATATTGACGAGCTCTTCTTTCTCTGATGATTGAATGAGTCAAGATTGATTGAGATTAACTTGAGTGCTTGACTTCACTAAGAATAACAATTCAATGAACTAATTCACTAGTTTCTGATTCGTGAGTCGCTTCAAAATGATAGTCAACGTAACAATTAAGTTCAAGTTCTTTCGTTTCATTTCACAGATTTCGCTTGACTCAGATCTGTGAAATGCTGATTGACTGCTTGCTTTTGAAACAACAGATTTTGATGTTTGAATCTTTAATGATGATATTAATCAATCGTTTGCAGAATTTATCAAAATTTGATTTCTTTTCAATCAAAGATTTTCAATGATTATCTTGTGCTGTTCTAGACAAGTTATCAATAGAGACATCATTTCATTCTTATGTTCTTGTATCATGATCAATGTATACAGAGTGTATGTAATTGACTTTCAATCAGAAATTTCATCATACAATTGAATTGACTTTGATTTTGACAGCGATATTGACTAAATATCAAAGCGTTCACATAGTTTTGACATCAAAGATTTGTCAATGAAAGTCATGTTAGTGACTTCAGTATTTATCAGAGCGAGAAATCTGAATATATTTTCTAGACTATTCAAGATGATGTCAACAGTGAACGACTTGAAATCAAATGAATCATCAGACATGCTGATGAAACAGAATATGAGTATGTTGCTTTCAGTCACTACTTTGACGAAAGCAGATCGTTTTTCAAATTCATAGCGATCTCATGCACTTGAGTCATTTTGAAGCAGTCATATGCTCTATGTTTTGACTTCTTGCATTTGAAGCAAAGTTCTTTCTTAAACAACTCTTTCTGAATAGAATCGAGATTTGATCTTCTGAGTTTCTTTCATGAAGAAACTGATGACGTGAGTTGAGCAGTCAATGTGCTAGAGACAGAGCGAGCAGCTTGAATCGCTGAAACTTTGACGACTGATTGAACGTTCAATTCAGTTAATCTAACATCGACTTGCATGCAGATGTCAACAAACTCATTCAAATTCGTGATTCGTTTATTGAGCGTTGCTTGTTGAAGGTCTGAGCTGATCTTATGCTGAAGATCATTTAGTAGAGTCTCGTTATTGTATTCTAGTTCTGCGCTGAATCTTTGAAATTTCATTCAAAATTCATGAAAGAAGATCTTGTTCTGATACAGCTTCAAGTACTGTCGTTGAGTCATGTGATGATGATTGAGATTGTTGTACATCTTATTAATGATTGATAGTACTTCTTCAACTTCTAGAAATGAGTTCAAGAAGATATCTTGCATGCGAGAAGCTATGTGCTTGATCGCAGCTTCACTGACTCAACTTTCAATGTAGACAATCTTTAACTCTTCGATAGAAAAGTGATTCTTGTTTGCCTTCAGCTTATTTCACATTCGCGATAGTCAATTGTTTACATTCTGCAACGAATCTTCAAATAGTGAAGAGTTCAATAATTTGATCAATTTCGAGAAACAACCTTCAGAGATCAAAGTGCTTTGTCAACTTGATGCAGTTTCTAAATGATGTATAATCACGTTCTTGTCTCTCATCTCTTTCTGCAGACGCGTCTGCGCAGCTTTCAACATGATGTTTGTCTTGTTGACATCTTCTAACATCTGAATTATGTCATTGTGAATCTTGATTTCAATGTCATGCTGTTGACATATGTACTTGATAAAGACAATGATGTCGCCTGCTTCATGAGCGCTTATTCAAGTATTCAGTTCAATGCTGATGCTGATCTTGATCATTTCGTGATCAAAAAGCAACACGTTCGTGTTTTCTTCTTCTGTATCTGACGACGCATTCATGTCTTCTTCTTCTGATGCTGTTCAATTCTGTGATAGAAGTGATTCTCTTCTAACATTTCAAAAGTCATAGCGAGCAATGCTCACTGATTTTGATTCTGTGCTTCTAATCATGATATGAGTAGAAAATTGCTGATCAAAGTTCTGATGTTACTCTATTGAACTTTCTGAGTTCAAGCAACGACTAGTACTTTATCGAACTTTCTGAGTTCAAGCACTGCTGAAATTTCTAGTTTCTGATGACGAGCTCAATAAAAAGTTAGTCAAGAGCAACGCGTTCATGTTCTTTAATTCTGATTCTACCGAAATTTCTGATTTCAAATCAAGATTCTTCTTTAGAAATTTCTGGTTTTTATTAAGCTTTCTGAGCTTGAGTTCAGATTTTGCTATTGAAATTTCTGATTTCAACTTCTGATTTGAGTTGTGTAACTTGTTTTTATATCATCTACACGTCAATAGCAAGATTAATGAGCTTTGAACTAATGTTATGAGTCTGCATAGAGCGAATCATATGAGTGTATTTTAACTAGAAGTTCAAAGCTAAAGAAGAAAGAAGGTGAAACACGTCAAGAGTCTTATACTCACGAAGACGCGCTAGGTCACTAGCGTGTCAACATCAGCTCTGTACTAGTCTATGATAGTCTGACATAATTTATGTTAGACTAACTCAGAGTAACGAGACACGCTTGCAACATGAACTCATCATTGCATGAAGTTCAACGTCTTCAAGTGTTCTGATGAATGACATGACTTTTTGTGACTGTGAAAACTCAGATGCAGATGATTGTCATTGAATCTTTACAATCTTATGTATAATGATGAGTAATTGATCATCTGAATATGATGTAGAACTAGTTTGTGTGTAAGTGAAAGATGTATCAATCTGTTTAATGTGTTTCTGTTTAAAGCATCTTCTGTTGTAAAGCATTCATTGAATTACAGTAACTAAAATGTTGAAAATTTGATTTATTTCAAAGTCATTGAACATAAACATGTTAATCTTGTACAAAAACGATGTTAATTACTCATTAATGATAGTTGACTTCTTGTTAAATCTGATGTGCTTGAGTGTAAACATGTGCTTTTTAGTTCATTGCTCAGCTTGATTTGTTAAATTCTTCAACTGATATTTATTGATATTTAAAATTCTAAAAATCTTTGTCATGTTTCTGAAAGTTGAACACTCATCATTAAGTTGAGAATTCTGATATCTGATAGTAATATTCTTTATGAAACGTGAGCTAGTCATTATAATGAGTTGATAAAATCAGTTTAATAAGATAAATGATGATGATAAAATATTAATGCTGCTATTCAACTATGTGAGATGAGTTGACGTGATAAACTAGACGCGTACTTGACTGATGTTAAATATGCAGATTCAATCAACTGAGATTGAGTTCAATGAATATATCTTGATCTTGATGATGATGCTCATTGAAAGAGACATATGATGTTAAATCATGATTTTATGTGATTATGAAAGCAAATTAAAAGACTCACATTGAATATAATGAGCAGATGAATGAAAGATTAAGTTGTGTTACATGCAATGAATGTGATACTGTAAAAGTTGAAACATAATGAATTTACTTTAGCTCATGTTGAAGATTTGCGCTCACATGATGCGCATAACAGCTTAAAGACTAAGCTAGTTTATTGTTGATTGAAGTGTATTGTATTTGCAAGTTGTTATGTCTGTATTTCAATGTATATTACACAGTGATTAATGTTTCAATCTGTTTGACAGACTTAAACTAGCAGCAAACAAAGAATTTAAACATTGAATAAGAATGTCATCTTCTGTGAAACATGTTTATCAGTCGATGAATATTGCTTCTTGATCAGATTTATTCTCTTGCAATGTTTATTCTTCTGTGAGATTTGCTGCAAAAGCTTCGCTTACATCTCAATGATGCTTTTACTTTTCTGCAAAGTTTGTTACTTGATCTTTGCTTGCATTTTGATGATGCTTTTGCTTTTCTGCAGAATTTATTACTTGATCTTCGCTTGCATTTTGAGAATGCTCTTGCTCTTCTGCAAAGTTTATTACTTGATTTTTGCTTGCATCTTAATGATGCTTTTACTCTTCTGCAGAATTTGTTACTTGATCTTTGCTTGCATTCTGATGATGCTTTTGCTCTTCTAAAAGATTTGTTGCTTGATTTTCACTTATGTTTTGATGATGCTTTTGCTCTTTTGAGAAGTTTGTTGCTTGATCTTTGCTTGCATATCAAACTTTGTTCTCGTTTCATTGTGATTCTTACTCTTGAAATTGACGTTCTGTTTTCATGAAATCGATGAATTCTTATTGACTAAAGTATTTTTCATAAACTTCGTTGATTGAGAACAGATTTTGAACATGTCATATCATATATAAATTATGAGCATAATCGTGCTGAAGTTCATCATAGTTACATAATACAACAAATGAGTTGCAAGCATGATTACAGACAGTCAGAAGACAATTGAGTTGAGACATGAAGTCAAGTTTCTTGATTCTTATCATACATAAAATGATGACAGAAGCTTCTTTGTCTTGAAAAGAATTAATCATGTACACTTTAACATTTTGAACTTTCAAGTCTGAGACTAAGCTTCTTTTCAATAGCTGAACTTATGCAGTATATTTTGTAAGAATGATGATGTTCTTAACAAATATTTCGACTTCAGCGTAGATCTTGACTAGCTCAATTGCTACAATGACTTCAATCTCATTCTGCTTGAACTGAGATGCATCAATTCTTATGTTAATCTCATTGATGTTAAGAAATGTCAATGATCATTCTATTTTGCAAAAGCTCTTCAATACAATGATTATGATAGTCATATTGAGTTGAAGTGAAGAGTCAACTGAGAACTGCATCTGAGCTTTGTATCAGACAGTGAATATGATGTCATTTATGATGAGAATTGCGTGATACTGTTCAGTAAGAAGCATATGAGAGTATTCAAGCATAATCAAATGTTCAAATAAACTTTTATTTATGTAATGCATGAAACAATTGTTCTTGATGTCTTCTTTCGCTGATCGAAGTTGCTCATCATCATGAAACATATGCATCAAATCATTGCTATAAGTTATAGCAATAAAGATCTTTGTATTCTTGACTCTTGCAACTTTCTGAATGATAGTATGATCTTCTTTGAATTTTTTTAGCATAGTAGTGTCGAAATTGACTAGCGTGCAGACAACAACGCTCACGTCATGCTCAAGAATATTCATACTTAGCTTAATCTTGATGCGCTGAAAGAATTCTTAATCTTTCATGTTGAGAATTTTTCTCATCTTGATTCTTTGAAAGTACAAGCAGAACGTCTTAATAACAGCATCATGCTCAGTTTCATTGTTCATTTTATTGAGCTTGACATTGATAATTCTCTGAAGCATATGACATTTGAATTCGTGATCTCACTTTGAGAATTGATGAGTGACATGAAAGTTAAGATTTTCGTAATTCACATTGAGTGAATTATCATTGCTTTCAAAATCTTCGTAAGTCACATCAACTTCTTTATTATTGATTTATACAATTGAAGAATCTTGTGTCTTATGCTGCTTGTCACTCTGTTCATTCTGTTGACTCTGAGATTGCATCTTATTCATTGAATGATTGCTCAAACTCGTGACTTTTAAAAGCAAAGTATCAAGACTGATCTGATGCAATTTATATTAATGATCTTTAATGTCATGTAAAGTTTTCTTGCTTTGATTGATAATTTGATGTATCAGCTGATCATAAAAGACATCAGATAACTTGTGAAAGACATTTCATCATTATTGAGTAAAATCATTGTTTATTGAGTGAGACGTATGACTGTCTTGAGCGACTATCTGATGTTCAATGAACTGCAAGTGAAAACGAATGATCTTCTTATTCATCAGAATGATGTTTTTGTTTTTCAGTCATTGAAACTGTTCATTCAGTTTGAGAACAAATGTATCAGCTGTATTGTTGAATAAACTCAGCACTTTGACTTTCTTGCTCAGCTTTAAGAGTAGCATTGTGATAATGACATTCATCAATGTCTTTTCAATTTCAAAGAGTTTCTTAATAAAATCAAAATTGTTAAAGAGATTCTGAAGATATTGCATGATCAACATCTGAGACTTATTCATCTCGATATTTCACTCAGCAAGAGTAGTTGAGAAATTCAAGTCTTTGAAAAGAACTGATGTGAATTTGATATGAAGATTCTAACTCAGTATAATATCGCGAAAGCAATCGTTGTATTCATAATATTTCTCGTCAATATGAGCAGAATTAAGAATTCTGATTGTCGCTATTTTGATTCTGTCAAGCTTGTCAGACATGATTAAATGAATTGAGATCATGTTTGATGCGTTGAAAAGACAACATTGAAGTACTTATTTATCATCATTCTGTCGCTCATACTCACGAAGATTAAACGTTGACTTCAACTTAATTGAACTTTAATCTGTCTTGATGAGAAAGCAATGAAGAGCTATGCTCACATCTGTCGTGTTGAAGAAAATAAATGATTTGACAAGAATGATAGCAGTTCACTTGTCATCATTAATTTGCACTTCAAAATGATTCTTCAAGTCAAATTAATAATCAAAGCAATCGAAAAGATGCAGCAAATCAACATACTTCTTGTTTGTTTTTGCAAATATGATGAGTGCACATAACTTGCAAAACAATGTCTGAGTCTTTGCAATCAGTGCTCGCTGTGTCTTCATTGACTGTAGTTTAAAGAAATCTTTGATAAGTCAGCACTTCTTGTCATTGCAATAAGTGCATTAATATGATAGATAAATAGTCAAATAATTCTTCTTTGAAGTCACTTATTTTATTTAAATAATATGCTTGTGATTTTTAGACTGACTGAATCACATGTTGAATGCTGAAAAGTCTCGCTTTATTTTAATGCTACTGTTGAATTTTTGATATTGATTCAGAAATGTATCTTGTTCAATTGTCAAAATGAAGACTTTCAGCTTAACTGTGTAATCTTTTGACAAATCGAAGATTTTTTTGAGTGTGTTCTTTATATTCTGAAGAACTGATGAATCTTCATGATTCTCAAGCAGAATTGACTGAGTATGAGTTGAAATCAATCTGAAGATAAATTCAAGAAGAGTCATTCATTTATCTTGATGCAGATTCTTAATCTTTGAATCATTGATGTTATGTATGAAAAACATGAATTTAAAATAAGAAGTATATGACAAAGACATGTTTAAATAGTTTGTAATAATAATTTCGTGAATGTTAGAATTTGAATGTAAGCGAAAGACTCAATTATGTAAAATGTCGTGAACAGAAAGACAGCTTTTGAATAACAATGATGTGACTTGATGTAATTTAATGTCAAAGTGAATGCTGAATATTCAGTTCATTAAAATCTTCATCACAATCTTGCAAGTAATGTAAAGACTTTCATTCAAAGAATCGAATGCATCAATTGCTGATTCAACTACTTCATTGATTTCAAAAATAATCTTAGTTCAAAAGATGACAGATTTGATGTTTTAATGCTCAGTCAAATCTGCTTTTTGCATCATCTTCTCATCATTTGAGATGAAGATAGTGAAATTATCATTCTCAAGCTTCATCATTCAAGATGTGTGATACATGACATCAGTTACTACATCTTTATCTGTTGATGTTGCTTTGAACTTTTCTTTGAACATCATGATGAAATGTTTGTTGAAAGACGTAGAGTAATAATGTAAGATGACATTAAGCTGTTAAATGTGAAGAAGCAATAAAAAGCAGTGAGATTGTAGAATGTACAATGATAAAATAAAATGAAATTGCAGAATGTTGAATTTTATACTAATGTGAATTTAAAGTGAATGATTGATCTTAACAGTTGCAGCTTGAATTGAGATTGTTATCTGATTGTGATGAGAGATAGAAAGTGAAATAAAATTGCAAAATATAAAATTCTAAACTGATGTGAATTTAAATTGAATAATTGATCTTGATAGTTGCAGTTTGAATTGAGATTGTTATCTGATTATGATAAAAGATAGAAAGTGAGATAAAATTGTAGAATGTAAAATTCTTGACTAATGTGAGTTGAAGCTGAAAGATTAATCTTGATGATTGCAACTTGAATTGAGATTGTTATCTGATTGTGATAAAAGATAAAAAGTCTTTAAGATGAAAATGATTCTGATTCAAAAGATTGAAGCAATTAACTGTTATAATGTCTTGAAAGTTAAGTTTCTTTAAAAAGTACATACTTAAATAAAATGAGCAAGATCTCGTTGACAAATTGTATTCTTCTATTAAATATAACTAAAATAATAGAAGTGTTGATCTCAATTTTGATATGATGATTATCTTTCATTCATAAAACAACAAAGCTGTTATTCATCTTTTATTGAATCATGCTTATTTACACTGTATTCTTCACTATATTCAAGCTAACAATATAAAAAAAATGATACAGTGAATATTGTTTGCATTTTTATCGCTTATTGTGTTTCATTCTAAGACATGAGCAAACAAGCTGCATCATAAACATCTCAGTCACATCTTCATTGATTTGCATTTTCTTCATGTTAAGTCTTTCTGCAATGATCATTTATCAACTTTCATGACTATACTAAGAATGTTCTTTGAGATGAATAAATCAAGACGAAAAATATACACGAGAAATTGAACAAGCTGCAAGTACTTTATAAGCTCAACGAACGTAGAAACAACGAGCTAATGCTCTGAAAAGAGATGAGAAGATTGACAGAGATGATAGAAAAGCTGACACGTCAACGTGTTGCTGCGTCAACTGTCAATCAACGCATGAAGAATCAGCTGAAGAGATTGAAAAAGATAATGAGCAAACTTGAAAAGAAGTTTGTGAAGAAGAAGAAACACGTTGACAACTGAGCAAAGAGAGCGAACGAGAAGTCAACAACGTTGTTTGAAAGTCATCTTGTTCTCAGCGTCAACGTTGCATCGTCAGTGTGAAATCATTGCAAGAAATTCAAGATTAAGATCTTCATTAAAGAAAAAGAGAAGATCAAAAGAATCATGATGACAACAACAGAGAACATAGTGAGATGAGCAAGAGAGATTGACGTCGACGAGATGCTATCGACATGCAAGAACATAAAGACTATGAAGAAATGATTAAATTTACTGATATTTCAAGTCAAGACGAAAGACAGCAAAAGAATATTGAAGAAAAACGATTTTTGAATCAAAGAGATTTCATTGAACACAAGTCTGCATGAAGTCAGTTTCAAGATAGTGATACATAAAATTAGAATTGAAGAAATGTCTAAAGACATAAAGAAGAAGAGAACAAAAGTGCTCATCAAGATCAACAAAGACATACATTCAAAGATGATGATTGAGAAAGTCGAGTGATTCACAAAGAATAGTAAACAGAAGAGATACGTCTCGCTGATGATACACGTAGTTAGCGCTGAGATGATGAACAAGCTAATTAATGAGAAAGTATGTCATGAGATCGACATAAAAATCACACAGTTCTATGATTTGAGTTGTAGAACACATCAATGTCTAAAGTGTCAAAACTACAATCATAAGACATATGAATGCAGAAACAAGCAAAGATGCGTCTATTGCACGCTAGATTATTGCTTGAAGCACTGTTTTCATAAACAGACTTGAAACATGTGAAAATGTGAGATGTGTTGAAATACACACAGAATCTTTGACTCTCAATGTCATAAACGACAGGTTGAAAAAGAGAGAATAAAGAGAGTTACAAAACACAGATTTCTATATCACGTCGTACAAGAGCAGAAAGAACTCAAAGTGATGACATTGAAGATGATCACAGAAACATTTATCAGTCTGAGATTGCTGATAGACAATGATCTGAAGAGAAAACAGAAATGCTCAACAAATGAAAGTCATCTGCTCAGCATGATCATCACATTTGAAAACACTATATTGAATCATCTAGTTAAAAAGTCAAAAACAAATGAGTCAAAGTCAACATTAATTACATCAATTTCAGTATCATCTTCTTTTGAAAATCTTATAAGAGAAGTAAGCACATTGCAAACACTCAAGAGAACATCAAACAGTCTTGAATGTGAACTTTAATGTTTCAGCAAAAGAAGCTTTGAATACTACAGTACAACGTTCACAAGTTCAGAGAAAAGATGATAATAGCATTACTACATGAGAAAAAGATAAAGAATTATGACATTTTGATTCTTCAAGAATCTTGATGATTTGATGAGAATTTCAAAGTGTACTGCTCAGCAACTGTCAACTTCACGCTGAAGAATAATGAGAATAGAATTTGTTTCTACATAAACAAGAGAATTGACAGCAACATCTGATACTCAACATGATACTTTAAAGATGTAGACATGATTACATTACAGACATTAACAAACAACACACAAATAACTCAGAAAGCTATACACATTCATGAAGCATACAATTTGTTACTCAGAGATCACGAAGTCATTCATGAAAAAGAAAGTTTTTCAGACATTGAAAAGACATTACACATGTTGAAAGAATGCGTTCTTGTAAAAGACTTCAATCTACATCATCTCACATAAGAAGAATCATTCTACTCAAGACAGCATTTATTGTCAAATGATTTAATTGAAATGATCACAAATGTTGATGCATCGTTGATGCTGTCTCAAGACATGATTACAAGAAATTATTAAAGATCTCAAATGACAATAAATTTGATCTTCATGACAGATGACATTATGAATCAATTAATACAATGTGAAATCAATGAAGAAATGAAAAACTTCTCAGATCATCTGTTAATACAGACAATTATAGATTTCAGAATCTGCAAAGAGTCAGCGCGAAAATCGCGTTGCAACTGAAAGATAATGAATAAAGAGAAATTCATTAATATTTTGAAAGAACAAATGTTGAAATCATTGTTGAATCATGAGACAAAGCGTTGATGCATAAATGAGTACACTAAGCAACTACTAAATGCACTGAAGAAAATCATCAAGATTTTCACTTTCTGAGTGAGATCACATGAAATAATCAAAGCAGAATGAACAAAGAAGTGTATGAAGATCATCAAGAGCATGCAATGAATAAAAAGAAGTTGTTGAATCATCAATGATTAAACAGAGTACATTCAAGCATGTGATAAGAAGAGCAAGATCATCAGAAAACAGAAACGCAGTGAATATTGAGAAATCATGCAGAATGTCAAACAATTCTCGAGAGAACTGTTTAAAACTACGAAATGAGCAAGAAATGCAGTTGCAAACACATTAACTTAAACAACAATTTTCTCTCTGATCAAGTCAGAGTGCTTTGACATCATCACAACAGCACAGAATAAAGTGAAGATGATGTTTCAGACTCACTTTTTGTCATTTTCAGAGATTCTCATGCTGAACACAATAAACTTCAAGTACTCGCTCTTGATTGAAGATGACATTTCGCTGACACATCGTAAGATTAAAAGAGTTGTTTACAAAGCGACATCTGACAAGACATTGAAACACATGAGATATATAAATAGAATAATGCGCAGACTCATCAACGACGCATCAGAACAAATACACTCTCTCTTTGAAAGATGTTTACAGAAGAGAATATAGTCAACTCAGTTCAAAAGCGCAGTCACAATAATGATGCAAAAGTCAAACAAGAAAGACTACTTCAATGCAAAAACATATAAATCAATTGCGCTACTCAACACACTGAGCAAAGTACTGAAGTTCATCATATTCAAACATCTGCAAAACGTTGTAAAGACGTGCAACTTAATATTGAACATTCAGATGAGAACTCGCAAACACAGATCAACAGATACAACTCTGCAACTGATTATAGAAAAAATACACATTGTATGAAGTGACACAAGAAAAAGAGTAGTTTCACTGCTGAGTTTGAATGAGAAGAGTGTGTTCAATAATGTAACGCACAGCAGACTCTTGCATGACATGAAAAAAAGAAGAGTTCTCAGACTGCTTCTTGAATTTGTGAAGAACTTTCTGAGAAATCGACACATCATGATCACAGTCGATGATTACACGACAACGAAATGCAGCATAAACATCAATATATTACAAGACTCTTTGCTATCATCAATATTATATCTGTTTTACAACGTGAACTTGCTAAAAGCATGTGATGACATCAAATTGAGAACAAGCTTCACAGATTTTGTAGATGACATCAATATCTTAATATATAAGAAGTTCATAAAGCATAATTGCAGAGTTCTGAGCGAGATTTATGATAAATGCGAACAGTGATCAAAAACGCACGACATCAAGTTTTCAAAGACAAAGCATGAGCTGATTCACTTTACGAAAATCTCTAAGTGATTCAATATGAACGTTGATGTAAAGCTGATAAGACATCAGATTGACTTGAAATCAGATATCAGAGTCTTGAAAGTTCAACTGAACTTTAAGCTGAAATGAACGACTTACATGCATCATGTTGAAGCAAAACTAGTGATTAAACAAAAGATCATGCAAACAATCATCAAGTTTACTTGAGATTCATCAATGACAATGAATAAACAAATATACTTCACGATGACACGTTCTCTGCTTAGTCACGAAGTCATCATATGATATACATCACAAAGAATGAAAGATCATTGAAAGAGTTTAAATGTCAAGCTGAAATCAGTGCAAGAAAGAGCATTGCAACAAATCATTAACGTTTATCGTGCAACATCAACAGAGACTCTACAGATAAAAACAAACATGACGTTGATAGATATTCACTTACGAAAGCTGATACAAAGATCAATAACAAACATGAACTCTTGAAAATTAAACAAAGTTATTGAGATGACAATGCATCAAATTTGCAACAACTTGACACTCAAAAGAGATTGAAAATCAAAGCTGTGCAAGACATTTTTACAGCTGAAGTGAAAGTGAATGAAAGAAACATTCAAGCAGACAAAGATGAATTGAAATCATCTTTACACAATGATTTTCTGATCAGAATCATTGAAGATAGTTATAGTTGCAAACAAGAAAATGTCAATAAGATAATACAATCTTGACACATTTGCATTGAAGCAAAGAGTTTACTTAAATGATAGCAACAGCAGAAATGATGTTACAGCAATTGCAATGAGAATGAACTGAGAGCTAAATAAGAGACTGAAGAGATTGACTTTAGTCATCACTCATCATGATGAGCTGAAAGAGTTAGTTATAAGAATGAAACATTTTGCAGATGTAGCAACAGTGAATCAAGAGTGTCATGAAAAGATATACAAGATATACAGTGACAGTCAGATCTTTCTGAAAACAGTGAAAGTCATGACATCAACAAAAGATCAGACACGTCTGTGAAGAATTCAGACTGCACATGAGAACATTCAATCTTAAGAAATCACGCTGAAGTTACATTGAGTGACAGAACATGCAGAAGTACTTAAAAATGAAGCAGCAAATAAAATGACTGATGATGTACATGAGTTGTCTCTATTGCTGATCAAGCATCAGTGCACTGAGATGATGATGAGACTGATGCTCATACAGAAACAGATCAGATAAACATGAAAAATAGTTTGAAAAGAGAGATTCAACGCAGTTCATTTTCAATATCTGACATCAAAGATGACACATTGACATTTGCAACTGCACAAGAATCATGCAAAGTCTTACAGCGCATTATTAACGCAACTACGCATGAGGAAAATTAACTTCAATCAATTTCTACATAAGAGACGAGTACTTGATATTGTTATGATGACATGTGAGTGTGACAAAGATTAAATGTCGATCAAGCATGTTTTATTAACATGTCTCAGATGAAAAGTAGAATGAAAAGCAATGTAATGAGAAGAGAACATCACAAACTTGAGAAAGCTTTTAGAAATCATGAGCGCAGCAACGATGATCATTCAAATGATACTTTCAACGAGCATACTGAATCAATTTCAAGCTGTGACATCATTGAAGAGTCAGATGAAAGAGAGAGAAAATAGAAAAGAAATAGACTCATAAAGTTCTTGCATTGAGAACAGTTATAGTATAGAATGCAGAAAGAAGCGATTCTTGATGCAAAAAAAATGCTGCGCTAGCGCAGCGCTCGCTACAGTATATAAAATCTTGCATTGACTCATAATGAGTGTTGAATTGAGTAAGAATTAAAAAAAAAATACAATATGTATCTTTATAATTTGATCAGAATCTGTCAAGATAGTTAGTCATTTATATTGAATTGAGATTTTCTTTGCTTAAAAAGCATAACTGATCATTTCTTAGCATTATAATGTCTGTTAACAAAATCAGTATTACACTGCAAGTCATAATGCTTTCAAGCGAATCTGTTTATCACTCTTACTGTTGCAATTCATGAAAATGTGATAGCAAGCACTTTCATAAAAGTATCACGAATCACAGCAATTCATTTATTGTCAATGAGTAAATCAATCATGTAGTTCAATCAAGACATGTTGCATCTACTCATTTAATGATTGCATAATTTTCACATTACTATCAATTGCTTTCTGAATACAGTCATGAAGATAAACACTCTGTTTGAAGTCTTTCATGAGTAGCACAGCTTTAACATTTTGTTGTGAAGATTACATTCAAGCGTTTGATGATGCAAATCATAGTTCACATGATTAAAAGATGAAATGATGATCATTATAAAGTCACTGAAATGTGATGTTGTTGTTGATTTGACAGCAGAGAAAGTCAAGAAATTTTCTTCAAGTCAAGATGTTAAAGAACGACATTCTCAAATTAAAGCAGATTCAAAGAATCATTATTCAAGTTCATTGAATCTTATGCACTTCAATTTTTCAAATGTATTGCATAATTTCACTTTCTTCTCAATCGCTCTTTGCATTACTTGTGACTTAATAAACATTGAATAATACTATCATGAAGATAGTATTGACTGAACGCATATGAAACATCACGACTAGTGCTAGACAAGCTTTCACTACTTAACATGTTAAAAGACGAAGAAATACTACTTTTGAACTTCATTCATCTCTTGAATCTGTCAAAAAAGCAATTGTAGAAAGAATATTAAATGTTTTGAAGCAAACAAATAAAACAGAGTCGTGAAACAAACAGTTTAATTTGAAAGATATCAAGTATCTTTTTAAAGATACTGTCTTATTTACTGATCTGAACTCATGATTCAGACATAATACACAGCATTGATTCAAGCAGATCTTGAGTGTTAATGATAACAGTCAAAAGAACAGAGTTAATTCTGAAATATATGATGAAAAGACAAATGAAAACATGATCGAGAAGTTTATAAACTTTCACGATGATGATTCAGATGTATATGATCTGTCTTACATTGTAAACTGAACAATTATACTTGATGATAGAAAGATTTTACACGACTCAGATACAAAAGTATTTGATCATGCAAACAAGTTTGACTTTGAGCTTTGATGTAGCAATCAATCTCATTTGATCTTCAACTGATGTATCAACTGAAATTACATGCATTTTTCACTTTGCAATCAGACTATTGTTCATTGCTTCGATCAATCAATCAAGATGACAAAAACGTTGAAAAGATGTAACGACTGAAGAAATCTGAAAAATATACTGTTTCATTTGCAGAATAGTGACAAGAGAAAGTTCATCATCAAATTAATCAATTCATGAACTTGCAAAGATTTCAACAATTATATCACAAATGATGAAACTTCTTTCAAGCTCAAAGTATCAAGAAAAGACAGAAAGATACAAATGTTAAGAAATGAAATCTTAATTATCATTTTAAGTTGCTTCTTTTGTGTATCAGCTAACTGATTGCTTTCATTCAGATCAATGACATCACTCATGCAAAGTGTTTAAAGAAAAAATGTAAGAAGCATTTGCAGAGAGATGAGTTATACATACTCGATCTTCTTACTCGTTGATGATGTTGTCACAAACAATGTAAAAACTTCACTTGCATTTATTATCATCAAAATATAAATCATTCTCATGAAGCAATAAAATTGAAGATGATACAATATTGAGCAACAACAATTGCAAGAGATAATGAAGAAATTGACTGCAACAATTCTTCATTCAGTCTAGTCATTGAATGACTTCATTTATTCTTAAGAAATAAAGATTCATTGATGAAATTGAAGTCTTCATTAAGCAGTCAGTTCATTGCAGACATTGTTTATAGTGCAACATCATTAAGTACATTCTCATTGAAGTCAACGTATGCAGCAACATCTGATTCGTTAATATATGCATTGTAATCAAACTCATGATTTAACTATTAACAGTAGTAATAGATGAGTTCAATCAAGATGTATCATTAGATGCATCAAAATTCTTGTTGTCATTCAAACAAACAGTCAACGTCACATGAAGAATCATCAGACGAAAGATTCTTCAAAACAAAACTACATCATCTTCAATGTTATCTCATCATCAACAATTATCTTCGCTCATTACTGTCACTTATTTGACTGATGAGTTCATCTTTACGTTTGTTGATCAGCTAATTTCTTCATCTAAGTTCAAGTCTTTAGTCTTTGATACTTGAATTTTCTCAGTCTTCATTGTACATCAGATAGCGATGACTATAAAATTTAAGCAGTCTTGCACTTATGATAAGCTCAGAAGAAGCAACGATGAGTTTAAGCGCAATTGACATGCTATCAGAGAGTTTCAAATGAAGATGAAGAAGATAAATGCATAGTCATATATCTTTCAAGTTGCTCATCAAGTCATGACAAGAGCGAGATAAATGACGACGACAAGATAAAGTTTGTAAATTCTGAAGATTGTTTTAACTTAAGATATATAGCACTTTAGCAATCATTACTTTCATCTTATAAGAGATTTAGATGATTGCATCTTAAGCGACAATAGTTAAATCATGAGAATAGCGATGATATTTATTCAAGTGATTGATTTCATTCTTTTTACAATTTAACTAAATATAGTTTACATATTTTAACTATTGAGTTCAAATTGAAGTTGATAACTTCTGAATAAACGTGATTCATTGACTTTGCGATTAATATTTTTCGATTCATCTCATTATTGACATTTCATGCACAGATAAACAGTTAAGCATAAAGAATCATTACAATTCATCATTGCTTTATACAAGTTATATAAAAACACTAATTGAAGATTTACAAATAATGCAGCGCATATGTTCTTCATGTGAAATGAAGATAAACAACATCAGCAAACTTGAACGTCATCTTCATCACTGTCATGTTCGCTTGCATAATTGATCGCAAAAGATTTTCTGACGAAAGTTATCATCATCATCAGAATCATCATCATGCAATTTGATGCAGCTCATCTGACGCGATCATAAAATTGCAGAATGAGATTCAAACTTGAATGATTTTCATGATGAAAGCATTCAGATGAACATTAAAGATGAGAATCAAGAATATATGTTAATAAATGATTTTGCAAAAAAGCATATGAATACTGAGATGAATAACGCTGATTTGAATCAGAATATGAAACATATATCATCAAGAATTGAAACAATACAACTTCAGACTGAACTTTTCTTCACATCATCAGCATTGCAAGTTGAAATCTTTGTCAAAACAACTGATCGTGATGTTGAAACAACAGTCAACATGTCAAAGAAAGTATCAGAGTTGTTGAGCTTGAATTCTCAAATGATCAAGAACATAAACAACAATCAATATTATTCATTTCAATGCAAAGCAAATTACATGTTCATTCACTGACTTCATCAAATGAAGATTATCAAAAACAGTGTTAATTGATTCTTTCAAGACTTGCGTTTGCAAGTCTTACATCAACATGTCAACTTTCATGATGCAAACAAGTGATTGACACTTCTACATCAGATTTCATATGATGTTGAAAATGACAAGTGACATTCTTGAATGTTCACAGTCAAATTCAGTTACGAAGAAGTTCAAGAAGAGCAGCACTGCATTTTGTATTACAACATCATCGAGACACTTTAATTCTTGTTGAGTTACTCATCATTTCAAGATGAATTGATTTACACATTCATTTAACATTATAATGTTGACAACTTTTGAATCTACGACAAGATGCATACTGCTGATTGATGATGAGAAACACAGAAAAAGCTTTCTGATGATGCTATCATGATATCACTATTAACTTTCATCAATAAGACAGTCTTGACTAAGCATTGAAGCAATCTATCTGCATGATTTATATATTTAATGATAGAAAATCTAAATCGACGCACAAGACATGCTCAAAAACAATTGAAATTGATTCTTCTGAGATTTCTTCTCATAATTGATAACAATGATGATGATATCAAGTCAAAGATTTGATACATGATATTATCAATTATACTTAAGTGTACATTAAACATGTATCATCATGCATTAATACATGATCTCACATGTAACAATCATTGAAACTATGTTCAAAATGACATTTCTGTTCTTTGCATAAACAATAAGATAAGACAATGTTATTTGATAATCATTAAGTTCATGATGAACTACAAGAAACAAGTATTAATCACAGACATCAAGATGAATCAATAATGCTTTATCTATCAAGTATCATCTCATGAGCGCAAAAATTTAGACAAGACATGATCAATTTGAACACATGCATTCATTAGAAATCAACAGAGACAATAAAGAAAGAGCAATATGATCAAGAATGACTCTGCTTAAATACATTCAGTGAAAAACTTTGCATGATTACATATGTTTATCAATATTCACAAAACAATGATGATAAATGTGTTACATCAACTACTTAAAAGAATCATCTTATATCTGATGTTATGATTCAGTCAGATCATCAACGAAAATGTTTGTACAAGTCAAAGAAGAAAAGAAATCAGATTAGCTTTAAATGATGCATCAGAAACAGCTCAGCTGAATTAAAGATTTCGCGTCATTTTGTCATTTAAAAACATGAAGAGATTTATCAAGTACAATACGATTAAACAATGAATTGATGCAGATTGAAAGTTGATTGTATGTTAACTTATATCAGTCATTGCATTGCTTCTGATTATGAGAGCATCTGCAGCGATTCACTTCGCTTAAGCAGTGATAAACTTCGTGATACTTGCTTAGTATCATTTGCATGATGAAGAAACTCTTTAATATCTTGAACATGCGCTTTTTTGATTGAACAAGCTAAAGAATGTTTTTCGTCATTTGCAATCTGAGCATTCAGATACAGACATCAATCATTTCAACATTTCAAAACTACATGCAATGACACATTATGCTATTAATATATGAGAGTCAGAGCGAATATATGCATGTAGATATATTGACTATCTAGTAGATAGAGCATATGATAGAGCATACAGATGAAGAAAGAAGTGAAAGAATGAATAAATATCTCTAGCATCAAGTCGCTTCGATCGAAGCGAAAATAACTAATCGTTGAGATATACATATGAGCATACGTATGTTCATATGTATGTGCATACGTATCTCATTTTCAACACTTTCTCTTAGAAATTGAAGCTTCATGTGAAGCTATTCAGATCTTCTATGTATATCATGCTCTTTTACTTGTCAACGTCATGCTTGACGAAATAGTCTCATTTCTTGAAGCTAGTTTCATAACTGATCTGAATCTTAGAAATTTGTCTGAGTTCAGAGGTTTGATTAGATTATTGATTATCATTTAATCAATGAGTATGTATTTCAATCTGATTGCTCTCTCTTCTACCTTATTTCGAACATAGTGATACGATGTATCAATGTGCTTAGCTTGAGAATGATTGACGAGATTGCTACTCATTTTTATAGTCGCTTGATTGTCAGCTAAAATGATAGTTGAATTCGTATCTGAATCATCATATTTCATCTCTTTCAATGCTTGAATCAGAAAGATCAATTCTTTGACTGAATTACATTCATTAACGTATTCAGCTTCAGCAGATGACGTGCTAACACATTGCTGATGTTTGAAGCTTCAGCTAATTGATTCATTTCATAGAAAAAACATATAGTCGAAGATGAATCTTTGAAAATTCAAGCAATTCGCATGAACTGAATCAATATATTCAAAGAATTCAGCTTCTTCAACTTTCTTCACTTTGAAAGATTCATATCAAAGTCTCAGCTCAGCAATATTGACTAGATATTGAATGATTTGTTTGACAGCTAAATCATGATCAAGAATAGAATTCGTCGAATATCTGCTGCATTTGCTTACTGCATAGACTATGTCTGATCATGTTTGACAGACTACTCACATCAGTGTTTCAATGATTAATTGATAGCTCTCTATTTCTTCAGAGATAGCTTGATATTCAACTCACTTCTTTGACTTTCAATAGATGTTCTTCTTGAGCTGACATCTGTGATGCATAAATGTTTTAGTTGAGCTGCAATTACTCATGCTCAGAAGCTCAATGACTCGCTTGATATAAATGCTTTGATTGATTCAAAGAGTTTATTCAGCTTTATTACAAGTTATGTGCATTTCTAAATATCACTCGATTGAGTCAAAATCTTTCATTTGAAAGCGTTCTGCAAATTGCAGCTTCAGAGCTTGAATATTGAATATATTTGATTCTAGAATAAGTAGATCGTTCACATAAATGACGATAATGATGTCATTATCATGAATGAACACTGAATAATCAAATAATCAATTTCTATTCTTTGATAGTCAATGAAGATGAGGTAAACTTTCAAAGTTGCATATCATTCTCAAGATGTCTGTTTTAATTCATATAGAGTCTTGTTTAAACAACAGATCAAAAAGGTTTTATTTGATTCTTTTTGCTTAAACTTCAATGATTACTGCATTCAGATCTTCTCTTTTAGATGTGCTTCTAGAAAAGCGATGACAACGTTCATTTGTTCAACTTCATAATCATATTTAATCGTCAATGCTAAAAGCATTTTGATGATCGTGACTCTGATCATTGAAGCAAAGATCTCATCATAGTCAATTCTCTGCTTCTGACAAAATCTCTTACACACTCATTTAGCTTTGTATTTAATCATCTTTTCTTTGAATTCTCGCTTAATGATAATTACTCAGCGCGTCGACAGTATTCATTGATTCAACAAAGATATCTTCAAAGTAAAGATGTCATTTTTGATGTGAGCGTTGAGCTCACTTCTGAATGCAAGCTTTCATTGTTTTCAATCGAAACTAACTTTAGCTTGTTTCACTGTTTGTGAAGTATTCAATTCAATTTGAACTTGATTTGCTTGATTGACAAAGTCTTGATTATGATTTCTGATTCAAAGATCATTTAGTGTTCTGTAGTCAACAGATTCAGCAATAACTCGTTTGAAATATTCACTCAAAGCATCAGATGCATCAGAATCGCTTGATTCTAGTTCTAGTGATCTGCTTCTACTAGCTTTCTGTGAAGCGACTGATGTTCTTGTTTAATGATCGTCAATAATTTTCGCAATCTTCGCATTTTCAGTAATTTTTATCAAGAAAGATGCATCATTGATTTGATCATCAAAGCTTAGTATTGAAAGATCTTCATCATACTCTTCGACTTCAATGACTATCTTGTTTCATTGAACATGACTAGATATTAGTACGTTCTTTTCATTTCACAAGCGAAACTGATTGACTTTCTTGTAGCTCAAGAACTGACATTTTAAGCTCTTGTCATCAAGCTTTTGATGAACTTTCTTCACATGATGATAAACTATGCATTCAAATGTATGTAAATAGCTAAGATCAAACTTCTTGTCATGTCATGCCTCATAGAAAGTTATTTTGTTCAACGCAGTGATAGAACTTCTGTTCTTCAGGTAGATGACAGTCATTATTGCTTCATCTCATAGTTGTATTGACAATTTGACGCTAGTCAGTATAGCGCGAGTTCGTTCAAAAAGAGTGTGAAAACATCGCTCTGCAACTTCATTTTGACTCAAGTTATATGATGTCATCAGCTCTCATTTGATCTCATGCTCTTTAAGCAATTCAATGATTTGATAATCAGCATACTCATCTTCATTATTTGAACGCAGTCAATGAATCGAAATGTTTTGAGTCTTCATCAATTTCAGATAGTTTTGAAGTTCATCTTTTAGATTGAACTTTCGTTTCAATAAATATGTGATCGTATATTGACTGTACTCATCAATGAAAGTAGCTACATATCTGAATTCTTCATCGATCTGAGATATTTTATCATCATCGACGAGATTTGTATGTACTAGCTCATCTACTTTGATGACTCTGATGTGAGATTTTCGACTTAAGGCTTGATTTTGCTTGTCTATGACATAAGTCTCACATATTGATTCTGAGAATTCTTCGTCTTCTAAACTATTTGCAGAATTCACATTGATGTCAATGCTCATGTTGACTAGACGCTTAACGTCTGTCATATTCAGATGAGTTAATCGTTTATATCATTGACGTCATGACGTCTTGACTGATTCTGAACTGATTGTCAGATTGACTTGAGAATTTGAAAGATTGATTGATGTATTCACGAAATATGCTTTCTCATCGTTTCTCAAGTCAATGAGAACGACGGCATCTCTAGAGTTCATGAAACGAAATTCGTCGTTCTTTATACTACACGTATACTCTTTGACTTTCACCTGATCGACTGACATCAAATTATAGTGTAGTTCTAAACAGTGATAAACATCGATTAGCCGAATTTTGGTTGGTTGATTGTTCAGCAAAATGTCAATCATAATTAAACTCTTCTCAATGATGAGTACTCTCTCATTATTTGCAGTAACAATGCTGTTATCGATGATCTTTTGATATGACTGTTCATTGAACAAGCTTATGTCATAACAGACATGATTCTCAGCTTTAATGTCTATTCATCAGGCATCTGTGTGACTGTTAGCTCGACAGATGATGAAAATCTTCATTGTTCTGACTATTCTGACTTTGAAGCTTTTTTCAAAGTCATCTTCTTTGATCAGATTCTTTCTTTTCTGAAGAAACTTTCATTCATATGAACGAAGCTTCGAATGTAGAAGTCAGCAGCTCTGTTTGTTGTGATCTTCTTGCTTGCAATGAGCGCATTTTTTCAATTTTCTTCGAAATTCGCTGTTGTTTTCGAATTTTCGCTTCTTATCAAACTGAGCTACCATACTTTTGAAGCTGAAGTTCTTCTCTGAATTTAATCACTTGTCATGATTGACTAAGATGATAGTCATATCATTGATTAATAGATTGAATTTGTTGATCTTGATGCTCTGTATCAGATTAAAGATGTATGATTCTAGACTTTCGTTAAGATCTAGAAGAAAGAAATTGCTCAACATTCACGATTGAATTGTTTTTTTGATGTCTGAGCACTTGATGATGACTTACTTGAGTGAGTTCACATAGTTCTAAATGAATTTGAAATTCAATTGCTTTGTTTGAGTCAGTTTCTTGATTGTCAGAAATAGAATGATCAAATTCAACTGCTCATATTGAGTCTTCAGAATAGATCACATTTTGATGATGCTTTCTGCTTTGATTATATGTATTCTGAGTTTCTTTTCGCAGCTGAAGTCAATTATATCGCTGACTCTGTTGTTTCTATCTTTTCAGTGTTGAACATCAGTGATATACTTCTTTTTATCTGCTGTCAAGACGTTAAATGACAGTGATGTTGATTTCTTCAGCTTCTTTGAGATGATCATTCAGAGATCTTTGACTTTCAAGACATTGATTATATTCTTCTTTCATGACTCATAGTTCTCGCTTTTCTTTAGCTTCGAGACATGATAATTCTTCAAACCTTTCATTATGATTGAGGTATGAGAATTATTTTGTGAAATATGATCAATAGAAAAATTTCCGTTAATTTGATGACAGCGAGTTCAATGCTTTGAATTCTGCTCTTAGATTTGTTTGCGATAGCGAAATAAAGCTAACTCAAGCTCATAATCTATTGATATATGAGAATCAGAGCGAATATGTGCATGTAGATATATTGACTATCTAGTAGGTAAAGCATATGATAAAGCATACAGATGAAGAAAGAAGTGAAAGAATGAATAACTATCTTTAGCATCAAGTTGCTTCGATCGAAGCGAAAATAACTAATCGTTGAAGTATATGTATGAGCATATGTATGTTCATACATATGTGCATACGTATTCCGTTTTCAACATATGCAAGTCAGATTCAAAGATATGATAGTGCTGATAATTTCAATACAGAGCACAGTGAGATTGCACACAAGCATCTAATAAAGATTTTTTTCGATTGCATCAACAAACAAGAAACGTTTCAAAGACAGTTATTGTTGAAATTTCAAATGTGATTTGATTGATAATCTTCGCATTCATTCAACGTTGCATTTATTCAACGCTAGTGAATTCAGAGAATTCAAAGTATTTGATCTTTCTCTTATTTTTTTCTTTCTTTGAAGTTTCTACCTAGATAGCTTCAATCTCATATATCAAAATGCTTTATATGATCTTGTATTTCAACAGATTATGAGTTCAAGTTAGTGCAAACTGTCTGAATTGTTGCTTCGTATTCAGTGATTATGACAAGCTTACTGTCATCATGACTACTCTCTTCGTACATCATCAAATTCAGCTTCTGATCAAGAAGAACTTTGACGACTGACTTATCAATATTCAAGCTCATCTACGACTCAAAGAGCTATGAAAGTGTACTCAGATCGCTTCTGATGACAAGAAAAGTCAGAAAAAGATTGAATAAACTGCTGATGTCATGACTTTCACTATCAGCGTCAACGTCAAACAAAAGCTCATCAAAGAAGATTTCAATGATGATTACAAAATGCTTAAACATCTAGAAATCTTACTTCAATCTTTTACAGACGCAGAGTTCATGCGTTTAACAAAGAAATATTACACGCTGTTGTTGATTGACTTCAAGAGTATGAAAGATATGCTCACATAAATAAAACTTCTGAAGAAATGCATTGATGCAATTAAAGTCACGCTCGATAGCGACAAACATATGATACTGTGCTTGATGATGTGCTTGCCTGAGCAGTATTGTTTTCTTGTGCAAATCTGATTCATCATTAAAGATATGACTGCAGAAAAGACTTGAATCGTGTTGCTTGAAGAAAATCATTGACAGAATCATGTGAATGAGAATCAAGACATCAAGAACTTCAGAACTCATTTCAACAATAAAAGTAAGAAAAGAAAACAGTGCAAGCACTGCAAAAGAGACTTTCATATTGAGATTAAATGCTGAAAGTTACATTCTGAGCAAGCTTCTCAATGAGCAGAAAACAAGCGAAATTAAGAACAAGAGCAGAAGAAGTCAAGAGATTGTTCATTCAATGTCAGAATAGTCAGAACTATGTAAAGAGTGAATTCAAGAATACATCATGAATATGTATCTTCGACGAAAAGAAGCGATACTAATATATCATGAATATGTGTCTTCAACAAAGAGAAGCGATGAATTCAAATATATCATGAATATGTGTCTTCAACGAAGAAAAATGATACTTTATATATCATAAATATATGTCTTCAACGAAGAAAAACGATGAATCATACGTTGCGAAGCTTCGAATTAGCTTCAAATTTGACTGAGAAAGTCAGTAACTTCGATATACATTACGAAGCTTTGAATAACTTCATATGTTCAACATATATGACTTTGATTAACTATGATTTCTACAAAAAAAGAAGCTTGAAAGCTTTGAAAAAGAGAAGTTTGAAGACTTTGATTTTCAAAGAAGAGTGTTGAAATTTCAGATGTGATTTGATTGATAATCTTCGCATTCATTCGACGTTGCATTTATTCAACGTTAGTGAATTCAGAAGATTCAAAGTATTTGATCTTTCTCTCATCTTTTTCTTTCTTCAAAGTTTCTATCTAGATAGCTTCAATCTCATATATCAAAATGCTTCATATGATCTCATATTTCAACAATTATTGCATCATAATACTTAACATCTGAATCTTCTTACAATGAAAGATATTCTTCTTTACAAAGGTATAAAACAGAGTAAGATCAATAAGCATGCATTGACTGCTATGATAATACGATTCAGTCATGTCTTTAGTCTTCATAAAATTCAAGATGCACTCATCTGCAAACAATGCAATCAAATACAAGAGACAGAACTCAATTCAAAGTTATGATGTCATGCATTGATCTTAGTTAAAATTCTGAACATAGAAAAGCTTCTTGATGTATTGACAGTCTTCATGCGCAAGTGTTGCAACATAGTCAACAAGAAAGTCATATCAGATAAAGAGTTAAATAAAAAGAAAAAAGATTTAATCTGAATGAAATCATACTACGTAAGCGTTCATGAATCACTTCAATGCTGAAAATGAGACGAAAAAGATGTCAATGATTTAGAGAATCTTGTCAATGATAGAGTATACTGCTCATTGAACTGACAGAAAAAGAAGAAAGTTTGAAGATGTGACTATGTTCTGATTCAAAAGAGATTGAAAGAAGTGACTGAAGTCTCAACTCTGCTAAACAATTGACTGTCTAATCAGCTACGACTTATTCTTTTCATTATAGATTCATTGCATCAAGACAACAAGAGTAATGAGTTATGATACAATGATGTTCTTGTTGAACTACTTAAATCTTGCAATGAGAAAACTTAACATGCTATGCATGAAATGATTGAGATAAAGCACTGATTTAAAGATAACGTCAAAAATTCTCGTTTGCTTGAAGTTAGTTGATTTTTTCATTTGCATACAATTCTGAGAAGTGTGCATGTTGTATCAGCAAACAATATTTCTAGCAAGTCAAACAAAAACAAGTTCTTCTACATTAACAACTTCAACAACTGAGATTCATACAATTCAATATACAAGAAGAATTTCTTGCATAAAGAAACAAAAGTAATAGAATACTACTTCAAATGCAAAAGCTGAAGATATTTGAAACTGACTCAATCTCATTGCAAGCAAAAATCAAACAATGTATATGTATTATATTTATGTTTCAGAGCATATACAGAATCATTGAAGTCAACGATGCTATATGACTAAGCAACTAAGAAACATAATCATCTTTTGACTTTGCTTAATCAAATTTTTCTTGACAAACAGAAGTCTCAGCTATGAATCAATGAGAACTAAAATCAAAGTTTAATCTCACAAGAGCTTTGTTCTTATGAAATATACATAGCAAACAAAGCTTTGCTCATTGCAAGAGTATCATCAGCTACAAATTTAATATTATGAAGTCAATCAGTCAAAGTCAACTGTATCAATGAATTAATCTGAAAGAAAATTGACTTAATAATCATGAGCGATTGTATTATAAAAGAGTGTGAGTGACTCAGTAGTAAACTCTAGATAATTGATATGTATTTCATACATTTAGTTAAAAGCTTAAGCAGTAAGTAAATCATTAAAAGCTGATGTTAATTATTACATGAACAAGATGCAGCGAGTGTGATATTAATCAAATTCTGAAATTCTGAATTGCTGATGCTAAAGTTTTTTGTGATAAGCGCAGTCATTAGTTACAAGCATGAAAATATTCAACAAACATCAAGTCTTTTCTTTAATATAATAAATGCATTGTTGAAAATGTCATGTAAAGAGTATATACATTACAAATGATTGATAAACAGAGTGAAAGAAAAACTCAGCATTAACAAGTTTAAATACATGCAATTGAAGATGTGAATATGAAATCAGATGAAACTTTTTCAACTTATAAAATGAAAGTTAAATATAAATAAGTCAAGAGAAATCATCAGATCAACATTTGAAATTATATATCACAAGTTTCATATTATATTCAACGAAGTCACAAGATCAAGAAGTAATTCTATGTTAATGTTCATGATACAGCAATCAAATTACAATGTAAGAAAACAATTCAAAGTCAGAGAAACATGATGAAACAATCTCAAGTAAAATTCTTCATTATTTTCTTAATTGAAAACACATTCACATCTCTTGAGTTATGTTGTCTGCAATAAACAAGATCTCAAGAGATCTCAATCAGTATCAGTCAGATTAGTCAAAATTCTCATAATACAAATCAGTCGCAATCTCAATCGTAGCATATGTTGCAGATCACAAGATCTTCTTAAACATGAATCAGTAAAGAACTTAATTTGCATCAATGACATGAAATACAACAGATTTATAAAGCTGATTGAGAATAAGCTGAATTACAACTGTGTCACAGATACGATGATATATGATTGAGCTGAATTTGCAAGAATATATATCAGTAATGATTTGATTTGATTTGATTTATTTCATACACTCTTGTGACATTGATATTGAATCGACTCATGAAAAACACTATGCTATGTATATTGAATGAACAAAACTCTCTGAGAAAGAAAATCGCTCGTTGACTATACAGCGACTGCACATCGTTGAAACAATAACGTTGAGACTATGTACTCAGTAATGAATCTATAGCTTCTATTCAGCGCGTGACGCTCGAGTAAACTCTTACTGCGTGTCTGTGCTGTTTCTTTGCAATGCATCGTCTTTGCTTTGCTCTTCATTGACGATATTCTATACAACAATGTTTCAATCTTCAATTGCGAAGATCATGATTCTTTGCACTTGTGATGCTCATGATTGTAATGTTGAAACTGTGTTCTTTGCTCGATGATTGTCATTCATCAAGCAAGAAAATATGCGTGAAAGAGAGATGTGTACGATGAGAAGATAAAGTATGATTGTATTAAATAATTCTATTCTGCTCTTGTCTTATGTCACGTAGACGTTAATAGTTCGTGATATAGATATGCAATTGCAGTCGTTTGATGCTTAGCTGATCGATAGTAGAGATGCATTCTGATCATTCTCATGCACTCTCGATTTTTCACATAGATAGATGTATGACTTGACGTCAAGTAAAGAAGGTGAGTTCAAGTCTCTTCAGTATATCAGCGTGATTGACAAGTCACTACTTCTTCAAGCACATGTAGTCATAAACTTAAGACTCATCATCTGATTCATTTATTCTATCTGATATCTTTTCATCAATTACTCGACAGCACTATCAATGTGATGAAGACGTTTTGATATCAACGCAGTCAACGAGTTGCAAATTCTTCGATCACTTGTAGTCATGACTCTCAGACTCTTCATCTGAGTTAACTATTCTACTAGTAGTATCTTTTTATCTCTTACTGACATCGACATGTCATTAATTCTCTTCGTAGATCGATTGTGACTGTTAGAAGAGAATGTTGTTGCATGAATGAAAACTCTGCACGATGATTTTTCTGATCACGCAACGTTCTAACATCATTTGAACTGCGTCAAATTGAAATCTCTTGACTTTTCTGACTTCTATTTGAAACAGAATAGAATCAAAAGATTCGTAGTTAACATCACGTACAGATGAATCTCATTGTCAATCATATCAGTAATGAGTGTAAATAAAAAACAGCATTGAAAGAAATGCATGCAGAAGAGTTTATTTACTTTCTTTTTACAATTCAGTCTGCTGCAAAAAATAATTGTAGATTTCAAACTTCTTGTGATACTCAATTCAAGCAGCTGATCATTGAAGAAATTATGTAGAATGCTCATAAAGAACATGTTCATGCTCAAGATTTTCAGTATAAGATGACATAGTAAGATCATGTCATAATTGAGAAATCTCAAGAATTGATGACAAGACTTATAGTTTGTTCAACATTAATAAAGATTCAATGAATTTTTATCAAGATTAAATGAACTATTCTTAATGTTAAAAATAAGGTAAATTTTCTTCTTATCATGAGAAAAAATCGTTCGCAATCTGACATTTTCTTTTATTCTTCTTTTCAATCATTTGTTGCATAGATTTTCTTGATGATCATACATTTTCGAGTCACATCAAATGACTTTCGTCTTGAATGCAACATGAAAATACATTAATTTTTATGATGATGAGTTTATTAAGATACTAAGTGACATTATCAAAAAAATGTTATCACATAAGCAACTTCAAGACATCATCATCGTCAAAGCGCAGCGCAGTTGAACACACAAAGATTCACAATGACAACAAGATTGCAACAGACTCAAGCAACAGCGATTCTGTGAGAAAAGTTTTCAACAAAGACAGACATGTCATTCTTGAAGTAATAACTTGCTTAAGAATTCAAAAGAATAAATGACTAATTTGAAAAAAGGCAGAATCAAATGCTGTCAAAGCATTCAGTGAAAGTACTTTCGTGAAATCATCACAACATTTCAAAAACTCAATGTATGCAACATTAAACAGCTCAATTCTTTTCAATCAATCAATAATAAACATACTAAAATTGATTTTGATGATGATGATGATGTTAATGATGTAGACTGAAAATCAATAACATTATATTTATGAGAAAAGACATTACGTTGAACTAAATGCAACTTCATTGTTGATCATAAGTTGATTATTGAAGTTTGCACTCGTTATCTACTTGCGTGAATATTGAGTGATCATGTCAATAGCAATAGCAGTTCATGATCAGACTTCAAAAAGAGATGACTTAATGAGAAAATGAAAGAAGCATGAAAGAATATTGCAAATTATTTAAATAAAAAGTCAGATTACAAATGTTCTAAAGTAGAGAACATTTCAACGACGAAAAAGACTTGAAAGATAATACACTCAGATCTTTTGTTGCAAATAAAACTCATAATAGATAAATGTATGACATCTTTGAAACGTGATGATTTAGTGTACTGAGTTAAATACAAATCATAGTCAAGAGTGAATATGATTGACAGAAGCAATTTACAAGAAAAGAGCAAAAGAATTTGACAAAAAGTCTGCTAGATAATGATGACTTTGCATGTGAAAAAATATGTATTAATCAAAGATTGCAACATCGTTTAATGTGAAAAGATTTCTTAAGACAGATTCTGCGCAAAAATCATAGTGAATGTATTGACTCAGAAGATTTACTGCAAGATCAGAAATGAGATAGCATATCAAGAATACTTGAAGATATTCTTTGATTCACTTTCTACTAATGTCATTCTCATTGTATATGAGAATATAAATCAAAAGAACACAGATTAAACAAGTTTGAAAAATTAAATGTAAAGAGTAAGTGAACATTTGCATATATCAATGACTAAAGTGATTGAAGCGAAGCTGAACTTAATAACATGCAGCGACATGAATGCACGTCAATGTGACATGAAATCAACAAGCTTGCAAGCATCAACAATTAATATTGAAGATTCTGCTATGTTGTATTAAGCAACAGATCAATAATAATAATATCAAAGCAATTATGAACATTCAAACTGTACTTAATGTATACGTTGATTGTCTCAATGATCTTTCATTATACAAGTTAGAAAATGACGTGCAACTTAATTCAAACGCAAGTCATAAGAAAACATTTTTAAGTTCAGAAAGCATTTTCGTCTTTCAATCTTCGAAACTAACATCACTTGTCTTTGATGTAATGTTATTGAATGAAGCTGTAAATATTGCAACTCATAATTAAATCTTTAATCATTGACATTGTGTAGAAGAAATTGATCAAATCAAATACAGAGAACAAATCATTGACTGATAATGCTTGAGTCAGTAAGAAGCAAACTTTTAGCAAGAAATCTCACTCTACATTACAAACTAAAGATCAATTACGTATCATATTGCAAAGCAATGAATATGAGCTTGTGATAGCACAACAGAATGATGTTGAGTTGACAATGATTAAAATCAGCTGAGAATGAAAGTTTGATGACTTGTGAAATGCTTTAAACATGAAGAAGAATGAACATTTGTGATATAAAGCAGACAAGACAGACAAAATTCTAAGCGACAAGAAGAAATATGAAAGCTTCATATGCAAGATAAGAAAGAAAAGCATCGTGAACATAACTTATGAAAAGAAAGAAATTAGAGAAGAATAGAACTTAAGCACAGTAATCACTATAATCAAATAATTCAAACAAAGCGAATATTTTGCTTCATACTGCGAAAGCACTTCTGTCACATGTGCTTACATGAAAAAACATGATACTGATAGTGATGCAAATGCACTGATCAAATACTTTGAACATCTTGCTCAAGAATGCGCAAGCGCTTATGTTACAGATGCTGTCATGAAAGAACATAGTGCTAGAAGTGATGCAAATGCACAATAAAAAAAGAGTGACAATATTGAGAAGAATGATCAAGACATTTATGATGACATTGATTATTAAAGAACAAAAGATACATTGAACACTTTAAGCAGTTTGTGTGACATTAAAGCTATGTTTGCAATGTATGATAATTGCGCAGTTGACAGCTTGATTGTTGATGATGATTTTAACGAAGAAAAATCATGCAGAGATAACAGTGAATTACAAGCTTTAATGATATTATTCAACATTGCAACTTTAATTGCTACAAATGTCAAGATCGTATTTGTTGAATCAAATGATAAAGATGCATACTGCGCTCATAAAAGTTCTAAAAATGCTGACGTTTTTATAAATATTGATGCTTTTATGAATATATCTCAGCTAAAAGTGACGCAAATCTGAAACATGAGATTAAACAAATATTTGAAATATTAATTGTTAAAAGCGTTAAAATCTGTCACTGTCATTCTTTACAAATTACGAATGTAAACAAACACAACTTTATGTATATTATAATCACAAGCATCATGAATGCAAAGAAAACATCTTTCATCTTTGAATCAAGAATTGAATTAAAACATCATTGTATAAAATATCATCAATAAAGAGCAAAGCAAAGACAATGCATCATAATCAAACAGCACAGACACTTTTATCAAAAGTTTACTCAAGCATCACATGCTGAATAAAAGCTATAAATTCATTACTGATAATATAGTGTCAATTTTACTGTTTCAATGATGTGAAGTCATCATGTAGTCAATGAGTGATTTTCTCTCTCAAAGAGTTTTGTTTATTCAATATACATAGCATAAAGTCTCTCATGAGTTGAGTTTAAATCAATATCACAAGAATGTAAGAATTACAATCACAATCACAATTAATAATAAATTAATTAATGATTAATTTAAGATTAACAACAAGATTCATCTGTACATGATGTCAACTACAAATTTTTTGATTCTATTCTGCGTTCAAATAAAAGTCAGAAAAGTCAAGAAATTTTAATTTAATGCAATTCAAATGATGTTAAAATGTTATATAATCATAAAAACTATCATGCAGAATTTTCATTTACATGATAACATTTCTTCTAACAGTTACAATTAATTTATGAAGAAAATTAATGACATGTTGATGTCAGTAAAAAATGAAAAGATACTATTAGTAGAATAGTTGACTCAAATGTAAAGTTTGAAAGTCATGATTACAAGTGATTAAAGAGTTTATAATTTATTAACTGCATCAATATTGAAATATTTTCATCACATTAACAATGTTTCTTCTCATCATGTACATTTTTCTTTCATCACACATTTCTCTGCTTAATAAATGATAATCATTAAGCAAGAGAACACAGTTTCTGTGTTATAATTATAAGCATTACAAGTGCAAAGAAACATTTTTCATCTTTAAATCAAAAATTAAATTGAAACTGTTAGAAATCAATTTAAAGCGAGTCATAGAAGTGTCATTTAACTAATAGATAAATGCTAAGAAAGAAAAGTATTTACAGAAAAGAACTCGATTTTTATATGTGTATTTCTCAGCTCTGTGCTAGACTTAATTGAATTGATGTCTTACACATATGATGCAAAGTTTCAATGACATCACTTCTAAATCAGATTCTTGCTAGACTCAATTAGAATGAAATCAGGCGAAGACTAGACGAAGAATAGACAAAGACTAGAATCATAACATTATTCTCTTTCTTTGACTATTCATGTTTGCATGAATGTTATTTCTTAGTGCGCTTTTCTTGAATATTTGATATGAAAGTCATCAATCATCTCTTGAGTGTTCATAAATTCGTTGTCATCAGCGTTATATCAGTTGAGATCATTGTCATAACTCTTTTATTTGACTTAATATTGAAGTCATCTTTGATATCATCAAAAGTTCAATATATCGTCAATTTTTCATTCATCTTCATCGTTTATCACTATTGACTTCGAGAATTCATTCTTCTGATCAGATAGAAAATCATTGACGACAAGATAAAGAAGCTTTGAATGAAATACATCATGTATATGCATAGTCTTGAATAGTTTCAATTTATAGAATGAATCAATGAGATCAATGATCTGAAAAAAGTTAAGCATCTTGTCATTCAATTTTTTGAAGAGTCTCGCTGTAACGATGTTTCATTCATTCAGAAACATCTTTGATTCAATCTTATAATTGACTTTCTTTCTATGCTTATTAGCTTAATTCATCATTTGTTTTCGTGTTTTGATCAGAGCTTCACAAGCGAAAATCAATATCTTGTTCATTTATTCAGATATATTCTTGACTTGATTGATCTGCAAGCGTTCGCGAGTGCTTTCATATTCAATGATGTTGAGATCAAAGCTCATATGAGAATGAAAGCTCTTGTTTATGAAGAAGAGAATCAAGAAGATGACTGATGACAAGATGTTATTGTCAGCAAACTTAATCATGAGTAGTTACTTAGATCAGTTGTTCTGCATATATAAACAGAAGAATTGAAGATATCACTTGATGTTCTGATTGACTCGTTCGCTTTGATCATCAATCTGAGAATGATAGACGATGAACAATCAAAGAAAAATGCTTAGTCATTTGCAAAGAGACTTTCATAGTATAAAGATGAATTGTAAATCTTGATCAGATACTATGAAGCTTAATAAATCATGAGTTCAATATATCTCTTGAATCAGCATTTCAGCTGTCTTTTCAACTGTGATATCTTCATCATCAATGATGCAAGAAATATAATGTCTTTCTTTCAATAATTTGCAGATGACAGTCAGAATAGCGTTGTAGTTGTACGAATCAAATAAATTGATAATGAAGTTCATTGCTATGTCTTGTCATCGCTGTTTAGATATCAATAAAGATTGAAGCAAGTCATTTGATTTATTTCTAGATGTCTTTGAACGTTGACAGATATAGCAGTTTCAAATATATTAATCTATCGTTTTTCGCATGAATGATCAATAGTAGTTTCGCTTTATGACTTTCACAGTTCTAAGAATATCAGAATGATCAACTGATGATTGATCATGCATCTCACGAATCAAATTCATTTGTAGAAGC
>JAABUK010001650.1_pt1 | contig 41929 bp, 35 predicted proteins | sample 5559141 | NCBI WGS metagenome assembly JAABUK01 (sample SAMN10711869, study PRJNA513367) | rock metagenome | isolation source: Antarctica rocks | place: Antarctica: Victoria Land, Pudding Butte nord | collected 2016-01-03 | reverse complement strand
TCAAGAATAGCGCACATTATGATTATAACCAGGTTGGTTAGTGGTTTGGGTAACCAGCTTTTTCAATATTCAATAGGAAAGCACCTGGCAATGAAACATGGTGTGCCTTTAAAACTTGATACTTCTTTCTTTAACGGCCAGTCGTTAAGGAATTACAAACTGGATAATTACAATATAAAAGCTCAAATAGCATCATCTGAAGATGTTAATAAATTATTGTATTGGGAAAAACGATCAGGATTCATTTCAAAAGTTTATAAAAAAGCTGAAAGAATAATCCCAAGAAATAAACGGCCTTATTTTAAAGAGATGGATTGGTGGGTGTACGATCCGGCTTTGCTTACTGTATCGTCACATGTTTACCTGGACGGTTATTGGCAAAACTATAAATATTTTGAAAATATAAACCCTAAAATATTTGATGAGCTTACCTTGATTGAAGAAGATGCAGCTGTAAGTGCAATAGAGAAGAATATAGTTGGCAATCATTCATCAGTATCAATACATATAAGACGCGGAGATTATATTACCAATACGGAGGCATTTAATTTGATGGGCGTGCTGCCACTATCTTATTATATAGAGGCGATTGATTTGATGAATTCCAAAATAAACAATCCCCATTATTTTATATTCTCTGATGATCTTAGTTGGGCAAGAGAAAATGTAAAAATAACAGCACCCGTAACTTTTGTAGATTTTAAAGATAATTCAAAAGATACGGTTGAATTAAACCTGATGAGTAAGTGCTATCATAATATTATAGCAAACAGCTCTTTTAGTTGGTGGGGAGCTTTTTTGAATACTAATCCTGGTAAGATAGTAATTGCTCCGGCTAACTGGGTGGTTGATAAAGAAAAAAATAAAAAAATTCAGCTGCAGTTTCCATCATGGATCAAACTATAACGCATACTTTGGTGATTCCAGATATATCCATAATAATTCCATGTTATAACTCCGGATCATACATTCAGGAGGCGATAGATAGCGTTTTAGCATATTCTGGCAATAAAGCATACGAGATTATAATTATCAATGATGGTTCGGATGATGCCCATACGTTGTCGTTACTTGCTTTATATTCAGGGAAAGGATATACAGTTCTTTCGCAGGAAAACAAAGGTCCGGCCGCCGCCCGCAATTGTGGCTGCCAACATGCAAGGTCTGAGTATTTATTATTTTTAGACAGTGATAACAAGATCAGGCCGGAGTACATAGATAAAGGTATTGAGATACTGGATAAATTTCCTGATGTAGGGGTAGTGCATGGGAATCCGGCATTTTTTGGTGATACTATAAATGCCAGGTTTAATACCAGGCCTTTCGATTTTTTTGCAATATTAATGAGTAATTATATTGATATATGTACTGTAATAAGAAAGAAAGTTTGGCAGGACACCGGAGGTTTTGATGAAGCAAAAATTTTATTTGGTCATGAGGATTGGGAATTCTGGATACGGGTAGGAGCCTCTGCATGGAAGTTTCATCATATAGAAGAAACCTTATTTGATTACCGTGTCAGGCATAATTCACTTATAATAAATTCTTCCGGCTCTGAAAATATTATGGAGCTCCGCAAATATGTATATAATAAACATCTGGAAATATATATAAGACATCATAGAATACTGTATGAATTGTTCCTCATTTACCAGAACGATACACGCAGGCCATTCAGATCGTTTACAAAGTATTTTTATAGAAAGTTTTTTGTTAAACTTCCACAAACAGCATTCAGGTGATGACTAGTGAGGCACTTAATCTGATAATGATTTAATGAGTGATAAAACACCAGAGCTGGCAATCATTATCCCTGCTTATAAAATAGATTTTTTCGGGGCTATGCTTAATTCTCTTGCTGGCCAGACATGCAAGGATTTTAATGTATATATTGGCGATGATTGCAGCCCGTTTAATTTAAAAGAAATAGTAGACCGGTACTCTGATACTTTGAATATTTCCTATACCAGGTTCAATAATAATATTGGGTCTAAAAATCTTGTAAAACAATGGGAGCGATCCATTGCACTAAGTAACAATGAAAAATGGATCTGGCTTTTTTCAGACGATGATATTGCCGACCTGACCTGCGTTGAAAATGTTAATAAAATAACGGCTCAATATAAAGACCGCTTTGATATATACCGTTTTAATACGGTGGTTATAAATGAAAAAGGTGAGGTAACCAGAAAGCTGGCTGTTGGTCCGGCTGAAGAAACTTCGGAGGAAATGGCTTATTATTTATTAATGGACAAAAGAGGTAATGCGATGCAGGATCATATCTTTAGCCGGCAGGTTTACAATAATACCGGGGGATTGGTTTTTACTGATTATGCACAAGGAGCCGATTGGGCAACATCCATTTTGTTTTCTCAAAAAAAAGGCATAGCTATCATTCCTGATTCGAAAGTTTATTGGCGGCTCAGCACTTTAAATATTTCCGGATCGGGTATGTTACAAAAAAATAAAATGTTTCAGGGACATCTGCAATTTATTGCATGGATCATGAATCACTTTAAGTATTTGAAATCTTTCGGTTCTCCTATAAGTTATGATATGATAAGAGCCGGTGCAAAGTTTAATCTGATCAATGTGGTGATTCATCATTACAAAGGATTGACATTTTGGAATATGATAAAGATCATTCCATTTATGAGAAAGGAATTGCAGTCTTCCCTATACCAGATAGTATATGATCTTCATAGCATCATTATAAGTACCACATTAATGGGTCGTTGGTATGTACAGTTAATCATGTTTATTAAACGAAAATCTTCATGATTAGTAAAATGCCAAGCGTCTCTGTAATACTGCCAAATTATAATCATGCCTCATTTCTTGATAAAAGATTAAAGTCCATATTAAATCAGAATTACCGGGATTTTGAACTGATTATCCTGGATGATTGTTCCACGGATAATAGCAAAGAAATTATAGAAAAATACCGTTTTCATGAAAAGGTAAGTACTATAATATATAATGAGGTTAATGGGGGGTCAACTTTTAAGCAATGGGATAAAGGGATATTAAATGCCAAAGGTAAATTTATCTGGATAGCTGAAAGCGATGATTATTGCGAACCTAATTTTTTATCGGAGTTAATACCTCCTATGGAAAATGACGGAAACTTGGTAATAGCGTTTTGTCAATCTTTGTTTGTAACTCCGGAAGAAAAAATAGTAAACAAAACGGAAGCCTCAGATTTAATAAAAAACATTTCAGGAGAAGATTTTCTTAAAAAATATATGCTTGGCATTAACGCTATAGCTAATGTAAGCATGGCCGTATTCAGGAAGAACATAATTTCATCTATCTCGCCTGAATATAAAAGTTTTTTATATTGCGGGGACTGGTTTTTTTATGCAAGTATGTGTTTGAAAGGAAGCGTTTTTATCTCCGGCAAATATTTAAATTATTTTTTGAGACACGAAAAATCTGTAACCAGCACTTTAACAAAAATGGGTTATGATTTTTTTGAAGGAAACAGAGTGTTTCATTTTATAAAAAATAATGTACAAATAAATCAGGAAGACCTCACACGCGCTTTGAATAAAAGAATTGATCGATATGTTGATTTGAAAGATGAGTTCCATGGAAGTATAAAGAAAAAATTAATTAAGTCCATATTGGATTTGGATCCTTCAATGCGGCGACTTTTGCAAAAAAGGATGAGCCTGCTCATAATTCGAAAAATGTTATCGGCGATTAAAAGAAGTTTTAATTGGTAATGATGAATTGCTAATGATGAATTATTGAGATTATAATTGATTTTTGTTTTGCAATTAACAATTAAGCATTAATAATTTGAAAAGGTTATGAAAATATATGGATGTTTCAATAATTGTCTGTACTTACAATCCCGATCAGAAAATTTTTGAACGGTGCCTGACTGCAATTAATAAGCTGAATGTCCAGGGAATTTTGGTGGAAGTAATCATTGTAGATAACAATAGTGCTGTTCCCATTTCTACCTTAAATTATGTATCTGAATTTTCCCGTGATGTAATCAATAGAAAAATAATTGTTGAACCGCAACAAGGTCTTGTGTATGCCAGGATATCAGGGTTCCGTAACTCAACCGGAAAGCTGATTATCTTTTTCGATGATGATAATGAACCTTTTCCGGATTATGTTATGGCAGCGAAAAAGCTTCACGATGAAAGGTTTTTTATAGGCATATTAGGTCCGGGCTATATTAATGTTGAATATATTGATGGGGTAGATCCATGGATCAGGCAGCATTTGAATGAATTATTTCAGGAAAAAAAGGCTGAACGTGAAGAATATATTCTGTCAATAATGAATTGGGCGCCATGGTATCCGCCAGGTACTGGTCAGGTAATAAAAAGAATCGTTTTTGAATCATATATAAAAAACATTGTGGAGAAAGGATTGAAAACTTCTGACCGGAAAGGTGAAAATTTATCCAGCGCAGGAGATAGTCAGATAATCTGGAGTAGCCTCAATTTAAATTATGCTGTAGGTCACCATCCTGCCCTAAAGCTGAATCACCTGATTCCTTTCAGAAGAGCCAATCTTCAATACTTGAAAAGGTTAAAATACCACCTGGAGTTAAGCGGAGCATTGGCATTTGCTGAAATGTATCCTGAAAAAAGAATTTTTATTTCCAAATATAGCGCTTTAAAATTTTTATATAACGTCTTCAAAATTTATTTTAATGGAATAAAAAATAAACAATCTAAAAGTATCAATTTAAATATAGCTACCCTGATCGGTAAAAATGAAGCGAGTGTTAGAATATTTGAAAGTAAGATGCCGTTTATGCTGGTTGCTTTTAAAAGAATCTTTACAATGAATTAGCAATAATATATCAAAATAGCTTTATATAAAGCGGTCAGATGGAAGGAAATAGCGATAAATAAAAGCTTTTATAAATTCAAGAATCAGATTCGATGGTTTCTGTAATTATACCTAACTATAACCATGCGCGTTACCTGGAGCAAAGAATAGAATCCGTATTGACTCAAACCTGGGAGGATTATGAAATTATTTTACTGGATGATTGCTCAACAGATGATAGTTGTGAGATTATTGAAAAATACAGGGCTAATAAAAAGGTTACTGCTATAGTATACAATACTATAAACAGTGGGAGTGCTTTTAAACAATGGGCGAAGGGAATAGAACTTAGTAAAGGCGAGTATATCTGGATTGCAGAAAGTGATGACTGGTGCGAACCTTCTTTTCTTGATACAATAATCAAGGGGATAATCAGTAATAATAATTGCGTGTTGGGATATTGCCAGTCTTATTACATAGAAGAACAGAATAATATTATCTGGCAAACAAACCATAAATGTCTGAATGACCTCGTTACCGGCGACGAATTTATCAGCGCTTATATGTTACACAGCACCGCCGTTTATAACGCCAGCATGGCCGTGTGGAGAAAAGATGTTTTTGATCATATTTCAAAAGATTTTTTACAGTATAAGCTTTGCGGTGACTGGCTTTTCTGGATTGAAATATGCAGGCACGGGAACGTATTTATAAGTGGTAAATTGTTGAATTATTTCAGAAAGCATCCTGGAAACATCAGTGACAAAGCGGTTTTGAGTGGTGACAATTTTGTAGATGAATTAAATATGTTCAGGTCTCTGTATAAAAAAGGATGGATCAGTGAAGAAGATTTTTTTAAGAGCCTTAGGAGTGAATACATAGAGTTTAAAGCCATTGAACAAAAGCTTGGTTCAGATAAGATAATACAGATTAAAAATATCTTTTTTAAAGAAGCCCGATTAAAAACCCGGCTGACTAATTTTTACCTGGGTTATTATCTGAGATATATAATCAATAAAGTCATGTCAACTATAAAATGTTTGTAAATGATGCTATCAGCCGTCAGCTATCAGCAGTCACCAGATCAATGTGTGTTATGTTTCCTCATGATAGCTTATAGCTAATAGCAATTAGTACGACATTATATGCTTAACACGATACTACAATCTTTAATAAAATATTTGCCTCACAGTAAGCACATCAGTCTTAATAAGAAAGGAAAAGTTATAAATGAAAAAATTGCTGGTTACAGGCTCTTCCGGTTTAATTGGTTCGGAAGTATGCCTGCATTTTGCTGGCCTAGGTTGGGAAATTCATGGTGTTGATAATAACCAGAGAGCCGTTTTTTTTGGTCCACAAGGTGATACCCGCTGGAACCAGCAACGCCTGCAATCCCAACTACCCGGTTTTATGCATCATGAACTGGACATACGTGACAGACAGGGAGTGATAAGTCTCATCGCGGGTATTAAGCCCGATGCTATTGTGCATACAGCAGCGCAGCCAAGTCATGACAGGGCCGCCGCCATACCTTTTGATGATTTTGATACCAATGCCGTAGGTACCTTAAACCTTTTGGAAGCAACGCGGCGGTATAATACCAGTACTCCTTTTGTTCATATGAGTACTAATAAGGTGTATGGTGATGCGCCAAACAGTATCCAAATGAAGGAGCTGGTAACGCGTTGGGATTATGCCGATGAGAACTATCAGGATGGGATACCTGAAAATTTTACTATTGATCAATGCAAGCATTCTTTGTTTGGCGCTTCTAAAGTGGCGGCTGATGTAATGGTTCAGGAATATGGGAGGTATTTTGGCATGCCTACCTGTTGCCTTCGTGGTGGTTGCCTTACAGGTCCTAATCATACCGGGGTGGAACTGCATGGCTTTTTAAGTTACCTGGTAAAATGTAACATGGAAGAGAAGGAATACATCGTTTTTGGTTATAAAGGAAAACAGGTACGCGATAATATTCATTCATACGATGTTGCCCGTTTTATTGAAGAATTTATTTCAGCTCCCAGGATTGCAGAAGTATATAACCTGGGAGGGGGTAAAGAAAATACCTGTTCTATCATGGAAGCTTTTCTTATTGCTGAGCGTTTTAGTGGAAAAAAAATGAGATACCGCTATGAAGATAAAAACCGTGAAGGTGATCATATTTGTTATTACAGCAACCTGCGAAAATTAAAAGAACATTATCCTTCCTGGGACATTACTAAATCGCTGCAGGATACCATAAGGGAAATTGTGGAAAACTGGCAAAAGAGATTAAACTAAGAAATTGCAGATGGCGTTGAAGCATGTGTTACTGAAGAATCCCCGGTTGCAGGGATGGCAATATGGTATGTTGCGGGCACTGGAAGAAGAGATTATCCGTCAAACTGGTGCAGTAGTAATGGAAGTACCGGATTATGGGTGGAAGCCCGTATTAAAACGTTTAGGTCACCAGATGCGCTGGGATCCTGCACGAATATTGCTTCCGAAAAAATCTTTTCCTGTTGAAGCTGATGTGATCTGGTATATTTTAATGGGCGCTGAAAATTATGAACTGGATCTGTTCAAAGACTGGGACATACAGGCGAGGCATCGAATAGTGTACATATTTGATACACTTGAGGTACAGTTTGACCTGACTCAAAAATTATTTTCAGATGACCGCTTTAATATTCTTATTACGTCGTTTGAAGATGCAGTTCAGCATCTTAAAACCATAACAGGAAAAAACTGGCATGCTATAGAACAAGCCGTACCTGCTTCATTATTCCACAGAGTATCTGAGAAAGACAAGTTAATAGATTTTTCTTCTTATGGCCGAAGGTATCCTGACTTTCATGCTGCATTACTGGAATTTTGTAATCGTAATAATCTTTATTATGATTATACCACTCATGATGGTAACCATCCTGCAGCCCCGGCTGAAGAATTATATAATCAATACGCCTGGCATTTAAGTCATAGTATTTTTACAATATCCTGGCCTGTTGAAATGACCCATCCAAAAAGAGCCGGCAGGCTTAAACCTATTACCTGTCGCTGGTTTGAAGCGGGCAGTGCGGGAACAATAATAATAGGAAAGCAGCCGGCAAACACACTATTCAATGAATTGCTGCACCCGGATCTTGTTATCGAGATAAATCCTTTTGAGGAAAAGCAGCAATTATGGAAGCAGTTAGAAAAATTATATAGTGAACGTACCACTTTATTAAACAGAGCCTGCCAAATCGCTGAAAATAATGAAGAGCGATGGACATGGAAGAACCGTGTGAAAAGAATGCTGGAGCTGATAGTGCCGGGTAAAACATGAAATGTATTATTAACTGCTATCAGCTGTCAGCTGTCAGGAGAGAACCTATTTGTAATGAATATCTAATTATACAACATGTTTAATCGAGGTTATATCTTATAGAATTATGGATAACTATAATTTATCTCGTCGTCCTGTTAGGGCAATGACATTGCCCTAACAGGACTTAATATTTGTTGCAAAATTAAATCGTCAATACACTAGTGTAATGACCATTTAATTATGAAACATGCTTTATCGAGGTTATATCTTATGAAATTAAAGTTGACCATCATTTATTTCGTCGTTCCTAACGGGCAATGTAATTAAGTAAACGTTTAATACGCTTTAATAAGTAATGTAGTGTATGATTTCATTTCAGCGTTTGAAAAGCTACCAGCCCTGAAAGGGCATAATATATCAGCACAGGGTGAAGCCCTGTGAAACAACGTTGCCATTAAACCAAGCCCTGTAAGGGCGAAATATGAAGATCAAGTGCATGCCATTAAAAGCAATATTACGCCCTTCAGGGCTTTGTTCCATCGTCTTCCTTATCACAGGGCTTCACCCTGTGATTATATATTGAGCACTTTCAGGGCTGGTCGTTAAATAAATGACATTGCCTTAATGGGCCTTAATAAATGTTGCAAAATTAAATCGTCAATACACTAGCAGGCAGTGATCTATTGATAGCTGATAACTGACAGATGATAGCTGATCGCAATGAATAAGTATTATAAGGAGTACTCTTAATAATGAATTGTATGGATAATAGAGTTGGTTTGCCATTAACGTTAAAAAAAATATATGAAGAGCGATCGGCAACAGATCTCAATGGTAATGTTCTAAAATTACATTCTGAAATTTCAGAAGGCGAGGCTATGATTCTCATGAAAATGGTGGAAGCATCCAACGCAAAAGTAACCCTTGAAACAGGACTGGCTTTTGGTGTTTCTGCATTAGCGATATGTCATGCCTCAAGGTCTTTAAATGGAAACGCATTCGTTCATTACGGAGTGGACCCTAACCAGTTAACAGAATACAATGGAAGCGCGCTGGTAAGCCTTAAAAAGGAAGGATTAGCGGAGAATTTTAGATTACTTGAAGGCCCGAGCCACCTGATGTTACCAAAATTAATAGAAGAAGGCGTGGTTTTAGATTGTGCTTTCATTGATGGTTGGCATACTTTTGATTATACACTGGCTGACTTTTTTCTGATTGATAAAATGCTGAAACCCGGAGGCTACTTGGCCTTTCATGATATGTATGCATTGTCTAAGCAAAAGGTGTTACGGTTCATTCTTTCACACCGCAAATACCAGATTGAAAAAGCATTCCGGGTAAAAGGAAACGAATCATTCAAGACAACATTTAAGTTTTTTTTATGGAGGCTTTATAAATATCCCCGGTTAATCTTTTCCTGGTACCATTGGAATTACCAGATTTTTAATAGTTCCGGTTTGATGGTTTTAAGAAAATTAGAAAACTTTGAACCGGACTTTTCATTTTATAAGCCTTTTTAAATATAATCGTATTAATTGCTATCAGCCATCAGCTGTCAGGTATCAGAAGGAAACCTGTTAGGCTCTAATATGCTGATAGCTGACGGATGATAGCAAACAACATGAAATTTTGTGCTTAACACGACAGTAAGAACCATTGACGTATTATAAGAAGTAATATAAATTTTGAGTAGTTTTACTCAAACTTATATCAATGAAAAACCTTATAAAGAATTTAATTCGTGCTTATCTTAAGTCCAGGCCAATTGCTACAATTTATTTAGGTAAAAATAAAGGCTTTAAATTTCACTATAGTGATAATCATAATCTTGATATGATGTTAGGTCTTCATGAACCTGATACATTTGAAGTCTTTAATCTATTTATAAAACCAGGGATGGTAGTAGCTGATATTGGAGCAAACTTTGGTTATTTTACAAGATTCTTAAGCAAATTAGTTGGTTCAACAGGAAAAGTTTTCGCCTTTGAACCTATCGAAAAAACCTGCCAGTTGTTAAATGACACCATTAAAATAAATTCTTTAAAAAATGTTTATCCTATTCCGGCTGCTGTAAACGAGATGAATGGTGTTATCAAAATGTATCTGAGTCATACCCATTATATGGCGTCTTTAGATATCAATTGGGCTGGCGAAAAAGGTGGGGAAGTAGAGGTTACATCCATTACATTGGATAGTTTTTTTGAAGAGAAGGGCTATTACCCTGATTTTATTAAAATGGATATTGAAGGTGGTGGAGTGGGTGCAGTAAAAGGCATGGTAAACTGTATTACAAAAAATGAACCGGTGCTTTTTATGGAGAGTCATACCTGTAATGAAGATATTTCTATTGGTAAAACTTTATCTCTTATTCCATACGATGTTTATAGAGTAGGAACTAATGAGGAAATCAAATACCTTAATAGAGATCATAACGATATAAATGGTATTTATGGAACTGTGATTGCCATTCCAAAAAGTAAAAGAAACCGATATCCAAATTGGGATCCATCTGTTTTTCAAAAAGGCGGGAAGCGCTAGTATCATGTCAACTTTAATTGTCACTTTTGCTATCAGGCGTCAGCTATCAGCAATCAGGAAGAAATACATTATACAGTAGCGTCCCGATAGCTTATAGCCGACTGCTGATAGCAAAGATCAATCTGCTGTAATTACTGGTAGTATCGCTATAGATGTTCTACGTAGAGGCAATTAATAAAATAAACATTATATGATTAAACTTAATCTCGGTTGTGGAGCTGTTAGGCCGGATGGTTGGATTAATGCTGACTCTTCGCTGAATGCTAATCTACAACGGATACCGGTAATTGGTAAAATGGTCAATCGTTTTTTTAATACTGTGGAATATGATAATTCGAATGTGGTTTATATGAATGTTAATAAGCCATGGTCCGCCTATAAAGATAATTCAGTTGATATAGTATATTCTTCCCACATGTTCGAACACCTGTCTTTAAAATCATCGGAGCTTTATCTTAAAGAGAGCTTTCGATGTTTGAAACCAGGTGGTGTTATCCGGATTGCAATCCCCGATCTTTACAAGATATCAAAAAAATATATAACGGAGTATGAGGCAGGTATTGAAAATCCATCAGACCATATAATGAGAGCAATTAATATGCATAGGGAAGGTATATACGGATCCAACATTGGGATACTAAAAAAAATGGTATTGGAATGGCAGGGTTACCCTCATCAACATAAGTTTATGTATGATGAAAAAAGTCTTAAAGACAGAATTAAACAGGTAGGATTTGTAGATATTCTTTCACTTGAATATGGGGTTAGTCATTATATAAGGGATATTAAAGATGTTGAAGGCAAGAGAGAATCTTTTTTATCAGTTTACCTGGAAGCTATAAAGCCATAATATTTTTTTGAATGTCAAAGGGCTTCGACAAATTGGTTGGAAATTATTATGGAGATTAAAAGTATTTTAATACTTGGCGCTTTTAACCCTGGAGCTTTAGAAAATTTTTATAAGCGGGGATTTGAAAAATGCGGGATAACTGTTGATACCTATGGCATTGCCGATCAATATTATGCTATTTTAAATAAAAGTATATTCAATAAGGTAGTCAATAAAATATCCCCTGATATTTATTATAGAGGTATCAATGAAGAGCTGCTACGTTTTTTACATAAAAAATGGTATGATGTTATCCTGGTATTCAAAGGAATGGAGCTCTTCCCGGAAACTGTCAGGCAGCTAAAGAATCATACTGTGCTGACGGCAAATTATAATGCCGATCATCCGTTTATATTCTTTTTTCCTGGTAGTGGCAACAGGCATGTGTTGAACAGTATTCCGTATTATGATGTGCATTTTAGCTACGCTCAAAAAATAGTGCAGCAATTACAAAACAAGTTTAACAAGCAGGCATATTGTATTCCTTTCGGATATAACAGCTATATTCATGCTTCAGCAGGTAATGCATCAGGTGTATATGCAGACAGGTTCTTATTCATAGGTGTTTTTGATAACGAAAGGGCTGATTATCTTAATCAATTGAAAAGTGAAAGGCTGAATATTTATGGAGATGTTAAATGGAGGTCCAGGAACCAGTTCAGGCCATACATCCGTAAAGTTTATCAGAACAGGGCGCTTTATAATAACGACTATGCACAAGCTATTACTTCTTCACTTGGTATCCTTAACCTCTTAAGAAAGCAAAACATTATAGAAGATTCACATAACATGCGCACATTTGAAGTGCCTTGGTATGGTGGTTTGCTGATATCACAGCGTACTGGTGAACAACTGGATTTTTTTGAGGAAGATAAGGAAGCTGTTTTTTATAGCTCGCCGGAAGAGTTGAAGGAGAAGCTGGAATATCTCGCCACACATCCTGCTGTAATAACCTCCATGAAGCACGCTGGATATAACAGGTCAGTTCGTAACAATTACAGTTATGATCAACGGGCTTCGCAATTATTACATTGCCTTCAAAATGTTTTTTAGGTTACGATATTATAATATCTAATGAAAGTATCCATTTGCATCCCACAATACAACCGTGTACAGTTTCTACTGTTAAGCCTCGAAATAATTGCAAAGCAATCGTACGATATAATTGAAATTGTAATTAGCGATGATTGTTCAACGGATGATACGGAAGTAAAAATCAGGGAACTGCAGCAGCATTACCGGTTCCCGATCATTTATAGCAGGAACCAGGTCAATTGCGGTTATGACCGCAATTACCGCAAGTCAATAGAACTGGCGACAGGGGATTATTGTTTGTTAATAGGGAACGACGATACATTATACGATAAAGGAACAATTGCTTACCTGGTGGATTTCCTGCAGAAAAATAACCAACCTGAAATAGGCTTTTGCAATTATGTAGAGCACAATAACCCGGGAGTGGTGATTCAGCGGGCATTTAAGACAGGCGTTTTGGGATCGGGCAATGATGTAGCAATGAAAAATTATAGCAATTTCAGTTTTGTGGGGGGCATCATTTATAACAGAGCGGCCTTTTTGAAATACAATACTGATAAGTTTGATGGCAGTGTTTTCGCCCAGATGTACCTGGGAGTGTTAATGGTAGCAGGAGGATGCAGGCTGTTTTCAATACATGAGCCAATGGTGTTGAAAGACCTTCGTATTGAGGGAAAAATGAGCAATTCGTACCGGGACACACTGGCACGTACCTGGAAAGATTATAAAGTGGTTGATGCCGGACTTCCTTCCGTAATGAATGTGCTGATCAATGGTTTCCGCGATGCCGGCACTTTAAATCAGCAGGGTATTTATAAGATTTTTAAAAAAATTTATACCATCACTTTTCCTTTCTGGATACTTGATTATAAAAGTAATAAAGCCTTCCCCGAAGCCATTGGATTAATTTCAGGCTTGAGTCCTTTAAAAAATAAAAACTTTAAATCGCTTAGCCTGGTTAATCGTATGAAGATTTACACTTTCTATGCTCTTTCTTCATCAGTAAGTATTGTAACGCCTGTAACTGTTTTTAATAAATTTAAAACTAAGGTTTATAACTACTTAAAGAGATGATGTAATAAAAGATGAGTAGCAAAAGAATAAACAACATTGTAATAGGTATTTATTTTCATCCTGAAGCATATCCTCCAACTCTCAATGCCATTGGAGAATTAAGTGAATGTTTTAATTATATCACCGTTATTCACAGGCCACATCTGAAAGGTAACTGGAATTATCCCCCCAATGTAAAAGTGATCCCATCCGGTAAGTATATAACTTCTGTAAACCAGGAAAAAGCGCCGCTCCATCAAAAAATATATTTCTTCTATCAGTTTACAATGTCATTGCTGCGTGCATGCAGCACGGAAAAACCCGGTTATATACTGGTATATGATAGTTTAAGTTTATTTGCCTACAGTTTAGTAAAGCCATTATTGAGTAAACATAAAATATGGTATCATAATCATGATGTAACAGAACAGAAGGATATTAGAAAATATTCTATTAGCTGGCTTGCAGCAAAAAATGAGGTAAAAGCATTTAATTACCTTGATATATTTTCACTTCCAACAAATGAAAGATTACAGTATTTCCCGATGGACATATTTAAGGGAAAGTATTTTTTTATACCGAACTATCCCGCAAAAAAATTTTACGCCTCATTCTATAAACATAAAAATCTAGCCAATCCAATTAGGATAATATTCCAGGGAAGTGTTGGGCCTTATCATGGTATCGAAGAAATAATTCCGTTGCTTAAAGAAACAATTAGTGGATACACGCTGGAACTGGTTCTGAAAGGACCCTGCCGAACTGAATACAGGCAGTTATGTGTTGAACTGGCGGATAAATACCAGGTGAGCAGTCAACTAATATTTATGGAGGTAACACCTTATGCAGAGGTTCCGGCAGCCAGTTCAACCTGTCATATAGGAATAGGGATCCTTGCCAAGCAGGATCTGATGAATACTACATTGGGCACTGCATCTAACAAATTATATGAATATGCTGCCGTGGGACTTCCGGTAATTTACTATAACAGTATAAATTTTACCCGGTACCTTGATAAATATAAATGGGCTATTCCCACAGAAGTTACCAGCCAGGATATAAGAGAAATGATAAGTCTAATCTTAAAAAATTATGAGGCATTATCTGCTTCGGCCCATAATGATTTTATGCAGGATCTTAATTTTGAAAAGGGCTTCATGCAGATAAAGGCATACATCAGGAATTTGATACTTAATCCACTTAAAAAGGATTAACTAACTTTAGGTTAGAAAGATTTATGAAAAAGGTTTTTATTTTAATAGCTATTGCGAGTTATTTTCTTGTACGGAGTTATACAACCTGGACGAACTATGAATGTTCGGCCATTTCAATTTTCATCTATTTTATTTTATCATTCGTGGATGACCTTGGCAATAAACTGGTTATACTTGATGTTGCTATTCTTATTACCATCATAACATGTTTATTATTACCCATAGCAGGCTATCATTATTTTAATTCAACGAATTTACAATCAAGAGTGTGGCTGAACTTTATGAGAGTTCCCTCAGATGATTACTATTCTTTCATGATCCCCGCGACCCTTGCTATGATAGCTGGAATGAAATTGCCTGTTTTCTATATTAAACAAACATATAAAAACCAGGTTCAATACATGATCAATGTTAAAGCTTACCTGGCTAATTCAAAATGGCAGGGGTTGATTATGGTTGTTATAGGTTTATTATGTTCTGTTTTAAAAAATTATGTCCCATCGAGTTTAAGCTTCGTGCTTTTTTTATTTAGTTATTTAATGTTCGTTGGAATATTTTATTGCCTTTACTCAAATATTCCTTTTAAACGCATGATACTGATCTTTGTATTCGGTGTGATGATTGTCCGTTCTATCTCAGGCGGTATGTTTGGCGAAATGGTTTTTATGGGTGCTTTAACTGTTATACTGCTGGTACTTGGTAACAAAATAAATTTTACTAAAAAGTTAGTTTTATTATTGATAGGTTTATTCGGAATTATTATACTCCAGGCAGTTAAACCTTCGTTCCGCAAGCAAACATGGAACGGAAAAAGTAATGGAAGGGAACTTTCTATTTTTACAAATATGTTTAGTGAAAAGGTAAGAAATCCTTTTAGTTTATTGGATGACCAAAGAATGTTATTTGGAATGTACTCGCGATTTAACCAGGGGCAGATCATTTCTAATGTGTTATATTCCGTTCCTGCAAGGTTTCCATATGCAGAAGGAGAAACAATTGCCACCTCCCTGGCCGCTTCCATAATACCAAGAGTAATATGGCCGGATAAACCGGAAGCCGGCGGCGCTTACAACTTTAAAAGATTTTTGGGTATTACATTAAGAGGATGGAGCGCAAACCTGAGTCCGTTCGGAGAAGCATGGGGCAATTTTGGAAAAACCGGAGGTATCATTTTCATGTTTTTCTTTGGATTATTATTTAATTATTTTTTTTATATGCTATTGAAAATAGCAGTCAAATATCCTTCACTAATACTTTGGTTTCCCTATTTATTTTTCTATGCTGTCAGTATAGAAAATGATGTGCTTACTATGGTCAATTCGTTTAGCAAAGCGGCTATTTTTACTTATTTTATTTATAAAGCCTTTCCTAAAATTTTTAAATTAAGGATCTGACCTGTGTCATGGCAATCATGAACAGAATTATAAATCAGCAATCAGCTATCAGCAATCAGTAAAGAGCATTAAAATACTAAAATAATTCATGCACCTACTTTATAAAGTATAATTTTAGCTTTATCAGATAACAGTTGATCAGTATGGGAATGCATTACTTATTGATCTGCTGACAGCTGATGCTGAAAGCTGATAGCTGATAGCTGAAAGCTGATAGCTGATTGCAATTAATAACAACCAAAATTAAAGTAACAATTAAGTAATTGAAAACAGCAATAATTACCGGCATTACAGGACAAGATGGAGCTTACCTGAGTGAACTTTTATTAGAAAAAGGTTACCGTGTAGTTGGTTTAACAAGAAGTTATAATCAAACCAATTTTAAAAGCCTGCATTACCTGGGTATACTTGATCGGATAGTATTGGAAGATTGTGACCTTACAGATATCACGCAAATACTTAAGATTATTTACAAATACAAGCCTGATGAAATTTATAACCTGGCTGCTCAAAGTTCGGTGTCGCTTTCTTTCAATCAGCCTATTGGCACCATTCAGTTTAATATTATTTCTGTTCTGAATTTACTTGAAGCAATAAAAATGGCTAACCCTATAAGCCAGATAAGGCTTTACCAGGCATCAAGCAGTGAAATGTATGGATTGGTAACAGATCTGCCTATAACTGAAACTACTGTATTTCATCCGTTGAGTCCTTATGCCATATCAAAAGCTTCCGCACACTGGCTTACTGTAAACTACCGTGAATCTTATCATTTGTTTACTTCCTGCGGTATTTTATTCAACCACGAATCATACCTGCGAAGCGATAACTTCTTTATTAAAAAAGTGATTCACGAATCGCTGCGCATCAAGTATAATTTACAGACTAACCTGTATGTGGGTAACATAGATATCAAGAGAGATTTCGGTTATGCAAAGAAATATGTAGAAGCTATGTGGCTGATGCTCCAGCAGGATAAGCCTGACGACTATATTATCGGCGCCGGCAAGTCAGTTTCCCTGCGCAGTATTATCGAACATATTTTTTCAAAATTAGACATACCGGCAGATAAATTAATAATTGATAAAGCACTGTATCGTCCTACAGATATTGTAGATATTTATGGAGATAATACCAAGGCCAAAGTAAACCTTGACTGGGATTATAATCTTGATTTTTTTGATGTGATAGATATCATGCTTGACGAAGAAGAACGGAATAAATTCAACTAAATGCCTGAGAATCTTACCATTGTTTTCTTTCAGAGAAAGCCCTTCCCATTTCATAAAAGCCTTGAGTTTATATTTGCAGATGTTAGAAAAAGATTGCCAGCTTATGTACATTCTGTAACTAAGGTCTTTCGTTTTTACAGCAAGGGGGTATTACAACGTTTGTTCACTATCTGGGAGGCTTATAGAAACCAGGGAGATGTAAACCATGTAACAGGCGATATACATTTTTCCGCTATCATGTTAGAACGGAAAAAGACATTGCTTACTGTTTTAGATTGTGGAATGCTATCAACATCTAAAGGAATAAAACATGCGTTACTGAAATACTTCTGGTTCACACTACCTCTTAAAAAATGTGCACTTGTAACCGTTATCTCCAAAGCGACAAAGGATGAGTTATTAAAATATACAAATTATCCTGAAAAACAGATTCATGTAATCCCGGTTGCTATTTCACCTGAATTTACCTATCAGCCAAAAGTATTTAACAGGCAGCCGGTGATATTGCAGGTAGGTACTACTCATAATAAAAATCTTGAAAGATTAATAAAAGCATTGAAAGGTATTGATTGCCGGTTGAAAATTATTGGTACGCTGACTGATTCAATTAAACAAACCCTGGTAGAAAATAATATTTTGTATAGCAATGCAACAGATGTATCACAGGAGCAACTCATCCTGGAATATATAAACTGCGATATGATTAGCTTTGTTTCTACTTATGAAGGTTTTGGAATGCCGATAGTGGAAGCTAATGCCACCGGAAGGCCGGTTATTACCAGTAATATATTGTCAATGCCGGAAGTGGCAGGTAAGGCAGCCTGTTTGGTTGATCCCTTTGATATTGAAGATATAAGAAAAGGGATAACAAGAATAATAAATGACGAAGGTTACAGGAGCCTGTTAGTAAAAGAGGGGCTCGTCAATTGCAAGCGTTTTGATCCGCAAAAGATTGCAGATATGTACCTTGAATTATATTTGAAGTTAAGAAGCAGTGAATGAAAAGACAGGTTAATAGTGTATGAAAAAATTACTCATTTTCGTGGATTGGTTTTTACCAGGTTATAAGGCTGGGGGTCAAATACAGTCATGTGCCAATCTTGCATTTGCCTTGAAAGACGAAATGGAAATATATGTTGTTACTACAGACCGCGACTTGGGTGATGAGGAACCATATAATTCTGTGATAAAAGATGATTGGGTTACTTTATCTAACAACTTGCGTGTGCGCTACCTGGCGCCGGGGAAAAGAGGTTTCAAGTCAATACAATCCATTATCCAATCGGTAGATCCCCACTGTGTTTATCTTAACAGTATGTTTTCGTTTAACTTTACCCTTCTTCCTATTGAAGTATGCCGTTATAATAATTTAAAAGTAAAAATTATATTGGCTCCACGTGGCATGTTGCACAAAGGAGCACTGCAATACAAAAGATTAAAAAAAACAATTTTCTTTTATGTATTTAAAGTTTGTGGGTTTCATAAAAAAATTGTTTTTCATGCCACCGACCTTACTGAAAAAAATGACATAGAAAATATTTTTGGTAAAAAATGCAACATTGAATATGTGCATGATTTTCCTTCATCCAAACAAGATGCGCTTGAAATTATTGAAAAGAAAAGCGGATCATTGAAAGGTGTTTTTGTATCCAGGATTTCTCCCAAAAAGAATTTGATATTTATTCTCTCGCTTTTAAAAAAAGTAAAAGCTTCGGTATCACTTTCTATTATAGGGCCTGTTGAAGAAAAGGAATACTGGAACCAATGCCTTACACTAATGGCTTCTCTGCCTTCCAATATAAGTACTGAATATCTGGGCGCTGTTCCCAATCATGAACTGCCTTATATTTACAGGCAGCATCATTTATTTATATTACCTACCTATGGCGAAAATTTTGGTCATGTAATATTTGAGTCTTTATTAAACGGCCGCCCTGTTTTAATAAGTGATCATACTCCCTGGAAAAATGTAGAAGCGCTAAAAATTGGTTGGGACTTACCTTTATCTGAAAAGCAACTTTTTCTGAACAAAATAGAAGATGCAGCCAATTGGGATCAGGATCAATTTAATAAGTATTGTACAGCAAGTTGGCAATTTGCGCATATATATAATAAGGATTCAAGCCTTAAAAAACAATACCTCGAGCTTTTCAGGTAAGCATCATCAAAATGAAGAATCAGGTAAACAATGCTTCTTATAATAATGACTGGTATAAGGCGCAGATTGGTGCATCCAGGATTAAACAATGGTTATGGTATTTTATAAACGTACTGTTTTTTATTAATCCCCTGAATCCAATTTCTTCTATAAAAATATATTTACTTAAAAGTTTTGGAGCTACCATCGGAAAAAATGTAGTGGTAAAACAATCGGTTAATATTAAGTATCCCTGGAAACTGGTTATTGGGGATAATACCTGGATCGGTGAACAGGTTTGGATAGATAACCTGGCAAAAATTAGCATTGGCAATAATGTCTGCCTTTCACAAGGAGCAATGTTGCTTACGGGAAACCATGATTTTTTAAAAAAAACTTTTGATCTCGTGGTAAAGGAAATATATATTGAAGATGGTGTATGGATAGGATCAAGAGCTGTTGTGTGTCCGGGAGTAAGATGTATGACGCACGCAGTGCTGAGTGTTATGTCACTTGCCAATAAAAACCTGGAACCTTATACAATCTATCAGGGTAACCCCGCAGTACCTGTAAGGCCACGTAACATCGAGTAGTACCTTTGTATGAAGATCTCTATTATAACCGTATCATTTAACAGCGCCGCTACTATACGCGATACATTGAATAGCATCGTATCACAGAATTATTCCAATATTGAGCATATTATAATTGATGGGGGATCTACAGATAATACCCTGAAAATTGTTCAGGAATTTCCGCATGTGGCCAAACTGATTTCAGAAAAAGATAATGGTTTGTATGATGCCATGAATAAAGGCATTGAAATAGCTACAGGGGAAATAATTGGAATTTTAAATTCTGATGATGTATATGCACAATCTACCGTTTTATCAAAAATAGCAGCTGTGTTTGCAGATAAGAATATCAGTGCTTCATACGGAGACCTGCAATACGTAAATGCAACAGACCTTAGGAAAGTTGTACGCACCTGGAAATCCGGCCGCTTTAAACCATCTGATTTCTATTATGGATGGATGCCCCCTCATCCAACTTTTTTTGTGAGAAGAAAAGTATATTGCCTGACCGGTTTGTTTAATACCTCCTTAAACACTGCCGCTGATTACGAGTTAATGTTGCGCATCCTTTTTAAAAATAAGTTACCAGCTGCCTATATACCGGAAGTATTGGTAAAAATGAGAATGGGTGGTATAAGCAGTTCTTCTATTCGTCAAAGGCTTATAGCAAATAAGGAAGACAGGCTGGCATGGAAAATTAATAAGCTGGAACCTTATTTTTTCACTTTATTCCTGAAACCAGCAAGAAAGATATTTCAGTTTTTTAGGAAATAAGGATCGCCTAATAATTAAATGTGCTGGTGAAAACATAATTAATGTCAATGAAATAGTATTTAGGCCTGCCGTACATGGATAGTGCCGGTTAAAAGAAATGAAGCAAAGGCGACTACCCGTCATTTCAAGATTACCTTATTTATTTTCGTCTTCCAAAAATTTTATATGCAAAAAGAATATTTGTTTAATAGCAGCGTTAGATAAGCGATAATATTATTTTAAAATAATTCTTAATGTAAGAATTAGGTATAAACCATAACTATTTGTAATATTTTTGTATGTATTGCTGGCTATAACATGAATTAAAGTTTGCCTTGAAACCTGTGCACAAGATATATAAATAATAAACTGAGGGTACAATCAATACCCCTCATCATTTATTTATAGCAGTGCAAGGTCTTATGACCTTATGAAATTGCCCATTATTTAATATAGGTGCATACAACTTGCATCTAACTAACTATAACAAATAACCAATGTCAAAAGTTGCTCTAGTAACCGGTGTTACCGGTCAGGATGGTGCCTATTTAACAGACCTTTTATTAAAAAAAGGTTATATGGTACATGGAATAAAGAGAAGAAGCTCTTTATTTAATACAGATCGTATAGACCATCTCTACCAGGATCCGCACGAAAAGGATGTTCACTTTAAACTGCATTACGGCGATCTTACAGATTCAACCAACCTGATAAGAATTATTCAGGAAGTTCAACCTGATGAAATCTACAATCTTGCTGCAATGAGCCATGTGGCTGTAAGTTTTGAAACCCCTGAATATACGGCCAACGCAGACGGCATCGGCACTTTAAGAATACTGGAAGCTGTTCGTTTGCTGGGCTTAATAAAAAAGACTAAAGTTTACCAGGCTTCTACCTCCGAGTTATATGGACTGGTACAGGAAGTTCCACAGTCAGAAAAAACTCCTTTCTATCCTCGCTCTCCTTATGCAGTGGCTAAAATGTATGCTTATTGGATTACCGTCAATTACCGCGAAGCGTACAAAATGTTTGCAGTAAACGGTATTCTTTTTAACCATGAATCACCATTAAGAGGGGAAACATTTGTAACAAGAAAAATTACAAGGGGCGTAGCAAAAATTGCAATGGGTATGCAGGATAAAATATTCCTGGGTAACCTGGATGCAAAGCGCGACTGGGGACATGCAAAGGATTATGTAGAGGCAATGTGGCTGATAATGCAGCAGGAAGTACCGGAAGATTATGTAATTGCCACCGGTATTACCACGCCGGTTCGTGAATTCGTTCGTATGGCTTTCCAGGAAGTAGGGGTTGAAGTGGAATTTAAAGGAAGTGAGGCAAAAGAAACAGGAGTTGTTGTGTCTTGCTCTAACCCTGATTACCTGCTTGAAGAAGGAAAGGAAGTGGTAGCGGTTGATGAAAGGTATTACCGCCCTACTGAAGTTGACCTGTTAATAGGAAATCCAACCAAGTCGAATTCTAAGCTCGGCTGGAAACCTAAATACGATCTTCCAATGCTCGTAAAAGAAATGGTTGAAGCTGATATTGAATTGTTTATCAAAGAAAAATTATTAAGTGAAGCTGGATTCAGGATTAAAAATCAGTTCGAATGATAAATTCGAGATTACAATAGATTAGGCTTAGGCTGTGCAATAATGATAGGAATTTACTCTCCTATTATTTGGTGAAATAATTTTATAATCCGGCTTGTGCCAAAGTCACTTAAATGGTACTACCGGCAAATTATCTAATTATCATTCCGCGATTTCTATTTAAGCGATGTACATTGTACTTTTGAAAATGAAGCAAAAGCCTGTTCATCACTGTCTAAATATCACCCATGAATAAAAATGATAAGATTTACATAGCTGGTCACCGGGGAATGGTTGGCTCGGCCATATTAAGAAAACTGGAAAAGGAAGGTTATAACAATATTGCTGTAAGAACTTCCAAAGACCTGGACCTGCGTATGCAAAACGGTGTTGAAGCTTTTTTTGAAGAGGAAAAGCCGGATTATGTGATACTGGCGGCAGCTAAAGTCGGCGGAATTGTATCAAACAACACATACCGGGCAGATTTTATGTACGATAACCTGATGATCCAGAATAATATCATTCACGCATCGTATCTACATAATGTAAAAAAATTATTATTTCTTGGTTCTTCATGCATTTATCCAAGGCTGGCGCCTCAACCCCTGAAAGAAGAATACCTGCTAACAGGTTTGCTGGAACAAACTAATGAGCCTTATGCAATAGCAAAGATCACCGGCATTAAAATGTGTGAAGCTTACCGGGATCAGTATGGTTGTAATTATATTTCGGTTATGCCCACAAATCTGTATGGTCCTAATGATAATTACGATCTTAAGAATTCTCATGTATTGCCAGCCCTGATTAGGAAGATTCATGAAGCAAAGATCAGTGATGCACCTTCTGTTGTAATCTGGGGAACGGGAACTCCTATGCGCGAGTTCCTGCATGCAGACGACCTTGCTGATGCGTGTTATTTTCTGATCCAGAATTATAATGAACCCGGCTTTGTTAATATTGGTGTGGGAGAAGATATTGCTATTAAAGACCTTGCGGCACTTATAAAAAAGATAGTTGGTTATGAGGGAGAAATAGTACATGATCTTTCCAAACCTGATGGTACACCCCGCAAGCTAATGGATGTAAGTAAATTATCCGGCCTGGGGTGGAAAGCCAAAACAAGCCTGGAAGATGGTATTAAGAAGGTTTATGAGGAGTATCTTACAAGAGAAGTTGTAGTGAAATAACAGTGAATCTTAATTTGTCGGGTTTTTATTAATAATTAACAATCAATCAATGCCGTTAAGGAAGAGGGAACAACCTGGCGAAGCTCATCCAGTAAAGCGGATGAGCTTCGCCAGGTTGTGTTCAAATTGAATATTAAATATTGATTATTGATATTGAATTCTCTGTAAAAACATAAATGCATTGCCGGTAGTAGTATTTCAAGGCAGTCTAACTTCCAAACTTTTAATCCCCTAACTTTAACCTTAAACTTTCGAACTTACTTTTGGTATTATGTTTGAAATCTTTAAGAAAAAGAAACAGTTAGCGGACCTAAGCGGAATAGCTACCGATATGCACTCGCATTTGTTGCCTGGTATTGATGATGGTTCTCCTGACGTTGAAACTTCCATCGCTCTTATTAGGGGAATGATGGAACTAGGGTATAAAAAATTCATTACTACACCACATATTATGTGGGATATCTATCAAAATACTCATGAAACTATTAAAACGGCTCATACCGTTTTAAAAGAAGCACTTAAAAAAGAGAAAATAAAAGTTCATATCCACGCAGCAGCGGAATATTTCCTTGATGATCATTTTGATCAGTTGCTTGATTATAATACACCCCTTCTCACCCTTCACAATAACCTGGTTTTGGTGGAATTTTCTTTTGTGAATGCTCCTTTTGATCTTAAAGAAAAGCTTTTCAAACTTCAAATGAACGGCTATCAGCCTGTACTGGCGCATCCTGAGAGATACCTTTATTTTAAGGTAAACAAAGAATTTTATGATTCACTTAAGGATGCCGGTTGCCTTTTCCAGCTTAACCTTCTTTCGCTCAGTAATTATTACGGTAAAGCATCTACGGAACTGGCTCATTACCTCATTAAAAAAAATTATATTGACCTGTTAGGAACCGATCTTCATCACGCGCGTCATTTAGAGGCATTGCGTTATTCCGGATCTGCAATGGAAACGATTCAGCGGCTTCTTGATACCGGCCGAATACAAAATGGAATGCTGTAGCTTACTATCATCAGCTATCAGTTTTCAATAATCATCTTAACAACTTCTTAAAACACTTTCAGCAGTCAGCAGATCAATGTGTAATAAGTTATCCTGATAGCTCATATTAAGCAACCCTAACTGCTACAATTTAAAATATTGTAAACTTCCAGCCCTAACTTAAAACTTACATAACTTTTTGTTTAATTTATTGTTGTAATATATTAATCAATATTGTCACCGTTAAAGGCATAAACAGTTTATTAACATTCATCTTTTAAAATAAATAATTATTTATGAATGCGTTTACCATCAAAGACCTCGAAAATCTCTCCGGTATTAAAGCTCACACCATTAGAATATGGGAGCAGCGCTATTCATTCCTGAAACCACAACGGACTGATACTAACATACGTTATTACAGTAACGATGAGTTAAAGACTATCTTAAATATTGCCCTTCTGAATAAATATGGATTTAAAATATCCCATATTGATAAAATGCGGCCTGAAGAATTGAGGGATAAAATAATCACTTTGTCAAATTCGCAGGCACAGCAGGAGCGGATGATCAATGAATTAATTCAATTCATGGTAGACCTTGATATGGATAAGTTTGAAACGATGCTGGATAATTATATCACTGCCCGTGGTATTGATAAAACTATTACGCAGCTAGTGTTTCCTTTTCTTGAAAAAATTGGTATCCTGTGGCTTACAAACCATATCAATCCTGCACAGGAGCATTTAATTACAAATATTATAAGGCAAAAACTAATCGTTGGAATAGAAGGCGTATTTACTCATTTTCACAGTGCTAAAACAGTGTTACTTTTTCTTCCGGAAGGTGAGCATCATGAGTTAGGATTATTATATACCTATTACCTTTTAAAAAATAAAGGTATTAAAATTGTTTATCTTGGGGCAAATGTTCCCATCAGAGATGTGGCATTTGTTGCTGATATTAAGAAACCCGATTTTCTTTATACACACCTGACTTCTGTAGGTGGTAATTTTAATTTTGATCGATTCCTCAATGTCATCCAAGGCAAGCTCAATCAATATCAGCTCGTTATATCAGGACAGGTTACTCAAAATTATAAAAAGAAAATACCGTCCTTTATAAATTGCCGGCGATCGCTTCCTGAAGTGATAGAGTTTATATCCAGCGTATAACCGGTGGTCTGGTTTTTTTATACATTATTTTCCATTAGAGTTCCCAACGATCTTTTTGCTTTTAACAATAAATTTAAAACAATTTTTGGTAATTATTCCGAATTGTGTTTAATTTTGATCGTGATTTAATTAAACATTTATTTATGTCATCTATAGAATTCAACCAACTATTAGTTAGTAATGCAGAATTTTTAAAACCTTTTGCAATAACGCTTACAAGGGATAACGAAGCTGCACAGGACCTTTACCAGGAAACACTTTACCGGGCACTTGCAAATAAGGATAAATACAATGTAGGTACTAATATTAAAGCATGGCTGTACACAATCATGCGTAATATTTTTATAAATAATTACCGGAGAAGGGCAAAACAGAATACAATTTTTGACAGTACACCTAACGATTTTTTATTAAATTATAATCAGGCAGTTGAAACTAACGTAGCAGAAAGTAATTTAAAATTAAAAGATATTAATATTGCCATTCATGGTTTGCCCGACATTTTCAGAAATCCTTTCCTGTTATATTTTGATGGTTACAAATACCATGAAATTGCAGATATCCTTAAGGAGCCATTGGGCACTATCAAGAGCCGTATACATTTCGCCCGAAAATTGTTGAAAGCCCAGATTCAACGTTTTTGATAAACGAACAGGATTAAGTTTGGTAAGTTTTGATGTGGTTTGCACTTGACAGGCAAACCATTTTTTTTGCAAAAAATGTATGTTCGGTGAAATCAAATATCAAATAAGTGGCAAAAGTTGTGGTTGTTATCGGGGCAGGGTTTGCAGGTTTATCGGCTGCTTCTTTTATGGCGAAAGCAGGATGGGAAGTACATGTAATTGAAAAGCATTCAACGCCTGGTGGCAGGGCAAGACAGTTTACCGAAAAAGGTTTTGTATTTGATATGGGCCCGAGCTGGTATTGGATGCCTGATGTGTTTGAAAGATACTTTCAGCAATTTGGGAAAAAGGTAAGCGACTACTATACGCTTCAACGACTTGATCCCTCATACAGGATATATTGGAAGGATAGTCCGATGGACATTCCGGCGGATACAATTAAACTAAAACAATTATTTGAAAACATTGAACCAGGCGCCGCAAAAAAATTAGAGGGCTTTTTGTCAGAAGCCTCCTATAAGTACAAAGTGGGCATTCAAAAGCTTATATACAAGCCGGGGCAATCAATTAGTGAATTCCTTGATTGGGATGTAATAAGCGGGATATTTAAACTGGATGTTTTTACATCTGTTAAAAAACATGTTCATAAATATTTTAAGGATTCCAGATTAAGACAAATATTAGAGTTCCCGGTTTTGTTTTTAGGGGCACTTCCTGAAAAAACTCCGGCCTTGTACAGCCTTATGAATTATGCTGATATAATTGGAGGTACCTGGTATCCGCAAAAGGGTATGTACAGTATTGTTAAAGCTATGCATGAGTTGGCTATTGAATGCGGCGTATATTTCCATTTTGATGAAGAGGTAAAAAAAATTTCGGTAGATGGAGGGATAGCTACAACTGTATTCACTGAATATACTATACCTGGTACTCAGGTACCTAATTCCGGCTTAAATAAACCTACTCTCAATAAATATAAAGCGGATGTTATAATAGGAGCAGCCGATTATTACTTTATAGAAACCGCATTATTGCCTGAAAAATCTAGATCTTATTCTGAAAGATACTGGAGCACAAGAACAATAGCTCCTTCCTGTTTGTTGTATTTTGTAGGATTGAATAAAAGATTACAAAACCTTGTTCACCATTCTCTTTTTTTTGATGTACCTTTTGAAAAGCACGCTGAAGAAATTTATACTACTCAGGAATGGCCTGTTAATCCACTCTTTTATGTAAGCGCTACTTCTGTAACGGATAATACTGTAGCTCCGCCGGGATGCGAAAACCTTTTCTTTCTTATACCTGTTGCCGCAGGGTTAAAGGATGATACAGACGAACTCAGGGATAAATATTTTGATATGATTGTAGAAAGAATGGAAAAAATAACTGGCCAGTCGGTAAAGAATGCTATAGTTTATAAGAGATCTTTTTCTTCCCGTGACTTCATACAGGAATATAATTCATTTAAAGGAAACGCTTATGGACTGGCAAATACTTTAATGCAAACAGCTTTGTTGAAGCCATCATGCAGAAGTAAGAAAGTCAGCAATTTATTTTACGCCGGTCAGCTAACAGTCCCCGGTCCTGGTGTACCTCCATCTTTGATAAGTGGAGAGGTGGTTGCCGGAGAAATTCTAAAACATTTTTGACTGATAATAATATTGATTAAATGATGATTAGTGTTATGTCAACATTAAATTGTCGCTTTTGCTGTCAGCTATCAGCTATCAGCAGTCAGCAGATCAATGTGTAATACGTTTCCTCCTGATACCTGATAGCTGATGGCTGATAGCGAATACGTCAATTTACAATTAACTTAACACTAGTATAAAGTCACATTGCAATTGAATAAGTCACATCACAATAATTATTTACTTAATAACAGCAACGGTTCAAACTTCTTGTTTAAATGACTCGATTTTTAATTTATAAAAAGTTGAACAGAGTTTATCTTTTTTAAAACATATAATATTTTACACTTAGTCATCAAACCAATATTAAATAAGCTTGTTACACTTTAGAAATCAGCAATCAGGTATCAGTAAAGCCTAAGCAATTAGAGGTCTATCGTTATTAATTAGTAATTAACCAGTAACTCAAGGCTGATTATAAATAAAAATATGATGCAATTATTTCATACAGTAAGCGAAAGATGCAGTAGGATTACTACTGAAGTTTACAGCACTTCTTTTGCTTCCGCTATAAAATTATTGCACCGCGATTTGCAGCATTCAATCTATAATATATATGCGTTCGTAAGGTTCGCAGATGAAATAGTGGATACCTTTCATGATTATGATAAAACAACTTTATTAACCCAATTCAAAAAAGAAACCTACGAAGCTTTAGACAGGAAGCTAAGTCTGAATCCCATCCTTCATAGTTTTCAGAAAACCGTACATAAATATTCAGTTGACAGGGAGTTGATCGGTTCATTTTTCAGAAGTATGGAAATGGATCTTAGAAAAACACATTACGATAATGCAGGGTATAATGAATATATATATGGCTCGGCCGAAGTGGTTGGATTAATGTGCCTGTACATTTTTTGTGAAGGGAACAAAGAATTATATGGTAAGCTCGAACTGTCTGCACGTTCGTTAGGTGCTGCTTTTCAAAAGGTGAACTTTCTCCGGGATATAAAAAATGATTTCACGGGAATGGATAGGGTATACTTCCCCAGTTGTGATTTCAAAAATTTCACCAGCATTGACAAACTTAAAATAGAAGAGGATATTGAAAATGATTTTACCGGGGCTTACCAGGGCATTTTAAATTTACCCATCAAAGCCAGGTTTGGTGTTTATGTAGCTTATAAATATTATTTTTCTTTGTTCAAAAAAATAAAAAAATTAAAGCCTTCAAGAGTATTGGAAGAACGTATACGTATTCCCAATTATGGTAAAGCATTGATAATTATGCGTGCCGGGGTAAAAAATAAGTTACATTTAATTTAATTTTTAATCAGGTTAAACGTGACAGAAGTAGTTTTAGTGAACGAGCTGGATGAGCCTATTGGTACAATGGAAAAAATGGCTGCTCACCGTAAAGCATTTTTGCATAGGGCTTTTAGTGTTTTCATTTTTAACAATACTGGCGATATGTTATTGCAGCTAAGAGCTTTGAACAAATACCATAGCGGGGGCCTGTGGACGAATGCCTGCTGCAGTCATCCGTTTCCGGGGGAAGATATCCTGCATGCAGCCAACCGCAGGCTGGAAGAAGAAATGGGTTTTTCAACAGATTTAAAAAAGGCCTTTGATTTTACATATAAGTCTGAGTTTGATAATGGCTTAACCGAATTTGAATTTGACCATGTCTTTATCGGCGAATGCAAAAACCCGGACATAATAAGCCCTAATAAGGAAGAAGTAAGCGATTACTGTTTTAAGCCTCTCGAAGAGATCAGGGCATCACTTTTATTAACAGGTAATAAATATACAGCATGGTTTCATATTGCTTTTCCTATGGTGGAAAAATGGATAACGCAAACACATAATCGCTGATTATAATATCATGAGTTTTATACTGTATATAGGTATCATAGTTGTTGTTTTTCTGATTATGGAAGCTGTTAGCTGGCTAACACACCGGTATGTAATGCATGGTTTTTTGTGGATGCTGCACGAGGATCATCATAACAAAAGACCTGGCTTCTTTGAAAAGAACGATACTTTCTTCGTGATCTTTGCCGTTCCGAGTTTCTTGTTTATTTTGTTCGGCACCATAGAAAGAATATACTGGTTACAAGCGTTGGGTTTTGGTATAATGGCTTATGGATTTGCTTATTTCCTGGTGCATGAAGTAATCATTCATCAGCGCTTTAAATGGTTTACACGATCAAATAATACTTATATACGAACCATACGCTGGGCTCATAAGATGCACCATAAGCATTTGGGTAAAGAAGAGGGAGAATCATTCGGTATGCTAATGGTACATAAAAAGTATTGGGAGAAGATTAAAAGAGATAAGGCCCGCATGCAACGTTCAAATAAATCTATAAGGGATTAAAAACCTTATAGATTTAAATGCAGCCACTTACCAATAGTTGAAGCGCAGGGATTGAATTAGAACCCGCGGAGAAACCTATGAGGTTTGATCACGAAGTATAGTCATCACGAATTTTAAACCTTATAGGTAAGCCTTATTAATGCCTCAAGCCATAACAGACAATCATTACGATTACATTATCTCCGGTGCAGGAGCAGCTGGTCTCAGTTTAGTAGTAAGAATGATTGCTTGCGGCAAGTTTTCAGACAAACAGATTTTGCTTCTTGATAAAGAACCCAAAGTAAACAATGATCGTACCTGGTGTTTTTGGGAAAAGGAAGCGGGTTTTTTTGAACCGATTGTTTACAAATCCTGGCCCTTTCTTTGGTTTCATGGCGCAGGATTTTCAAAGCAGCTTAACATAGAACCTTACCGCTACAAAATGATTCGGGGCATTGATTATTATAATCATTGTTTTGCTCTCATCGCTACTCAAAAAAATATTACAATACTGTATGGCAATGTTGAAGATATGCGTAGCGATGAGAAGGAGAATTTTTTAATTCTTGATAAGAAAAAATATACGGCCGATTATATTTTTAACAGCATCCTTTTTAAGAAACCAATCCTGCATAAAAAAGAATTTTACCTCTTGCAGCATTTCAAAGGGTGGATCATAGAAACTAAGGAACCTGTTTTTAATGAAAGTCAGGCCACACTAATGGATTTCAGGGTATTGCAGGATAATGGTACTGCTTTTGTTTATGTAATGCCTTTTTCTGCTAATAAGGCATTGGTTGAATATACCATGTTTAGTGAGCAGCTTTTAGAACAAGCTGATTATAATAAAAATCTGGGTAATTATATCACTAATCAACTTAAGTGTAGCGGATTTACAATAATGTCAGAAGAATTCGGAACTATTCCAATGACAAATTACAGGTTTCCTGCAAGTGAACATAATATTATACATATGGGCACTGCCGGCGGACAAACGAAGGCATCTACAGGATATACTTTCATGTCTATCCAAAAAAATGCTGCTGCTATTGTAGAAGATCTATTAGTAGGAAAAAATATTTCTGTTCAAAAAAAACCCTCAGGCAAGTATCATTTTTATGATAGTGTGTTACTGAATGTTCTGGCAACGGGAAAGCTTTCGGGCGATAAAATTTTTGCCCGGTTGTTTCGTAAAAATCATCCCCAACTTATATTCCGGTTCCTGGATAATGATTCTTCTGTTTTTGAGGATATAAAACTGATAAGTTCCCTTCCAACTATTCCCTTTCTTAAAGCAGGTTTGCAGGAGCTGTTGCCGGCTTTTTAGCCACAAAGTCACAAAGGCACAAAAAGGATTATTAAATTTCTTTGTGCCTTCGTGACTTTGAGGCAAGTAGATTTTATTTCCGAACATGTTACTGTTTCTATTAAATTTGTAACCAACTCAATAAAGTTACATGATATTTAATTTTATTGAGATCGGTTAAAAGCCTAAAATAGGGTTTTGCTGAAAGCTGAATTGATTGCTTGACCAAAAAGAAATTAAATGCTATTATTAGGTATCGATGTTGGCACTTCCTCTATAAAAGTATCTTTAGTAGATGCACAGTCACAGCAATACATTGCATCTGCACAGTATCCTGAATATGAAACGCCCATCAGTTCCCTTAAACCTGGCTGGGCCGAACAATCTCCTGAAATGTGGTGGGATCATGTGCAGCATGCTATTCTAAAAATGCACAAACATCAAAACTATAACCCAACAGATATTACTGCCATAGGAATTGCCTATCAAATGCATGGATTGGTAGCGGTTGATAAAAATCACCATGTTCTATTTGACTCAATAATCTGGTGCGATAGCAGGGCCGTGGAGACCGGTGGAAAGGCTTTCCAGTCTATTGGGGAGAAAAAATGTCTGACTCATTTATTAAATTCTCCGGGAAACTTTACTGCGGCCAAACTCGGTTGGGTTAAGAAAAATAAACCGGATCTTTATCAGCAGATAGATAAAATCATGCTTCCCGGAGATTTTATAGCAATGAAACTTACCGGAGAGATATCCACCAGTATTTCTGCACTTTCTGAAGGCATCTTCTGGGATTTTAAAGAAAACCGGCTTTCTGAAGATATACTCGGGTACTTTAATTTTGATAAAGACATAATTCCGCAAACTAAAGAAGTGTTTTCAGAGCACGGAAAATTAAAGGAGGATATTGCTGATAAGCTTTTTTTGAAAGCTGGTATCCCGGTCACTTACAAGTCAGGTGACCAGCCTAATAATGCACTGTCACTTAATGTATTGGAACCGGGAGAAGTTGCTGCTACAGCCGGCACATCAGGAGTAATTTACGGAGTTAGCGATACCCTTACTTATGACAAAGAATCAAGGGTGAATACATTTGCGCATGTTAATCATTCAACAACTCAAAATCGTCTGGGTGTTTTATTGTGTATTAATGGAACAGGAATTCTAAACAGGTGGGTTAGAGACTTGATGACGCCGGGTAGCAATTATTCAAAAATAAATGCTGAAGCCGGCAAAATTAAACCTGGGAGTGAGGGTTTAAGAGTACTTCCTTTTGGTAACGGTGCTGAACGAATGCTGAAGAATAAAATAGTGGGAGCACATTTCAATAATATTGATCTTAATCTTCATACACAGGCGCATATCTTCCGTGCATCACAGGAGGGTATTGCTTTTGCCTTCAGGTACGGGTTAGATATTCTTCGGGAAAATGGAATGAATCCTACTGTTATCCGTGCCGGGAAAGCCAATTTGTTTTTAAGTGAGCTGTTTACTGAAGCCTTCGTTAATGCAACGCAGGTACCTGTTGAATTATATAATTGTGATGGCAGTGTAGGCGCTGCTATTGGCGCCGGCATAGGAGCTAAAATATATAATTCGTCAAAAGAAGCATTTAAAAACATGGCGGTTATACGTGTGGTACAACCAGCAGAAAAGGATGTATACGAAGAATATTACCAGGACTGGCTCAAACATCTTAATAAGCAACTAAAAGAAGTATAAAATTACTATTTAATGCTAAAGCTGAAAGCTGGTAGCTCACATGAAAAATCACTACACTTAAAATAACACAACTATGGCAAATATTGTAACCGGTAATAAAGAGTACTTTCAGGGAATAGATCAGATAAAATATGAAGGTCCGCAGTCTGATAATCCATTAGCCTTTCAATGGTATGATGAAAACAAAATGGTAGCTGGCAAAACAATGAAAGAGTATTTAAAATTTTCATGCGCCTACTGGCATTCATTCTGTGGAGACGGATCAGATCCTTTCGGCGGTCGTACGCTGTTATTTCCCTGGAATGAAAAAAGCGATGCGGTTGAAAGAGCTAAAGATAAAATGGATGCAGCTTTTGAATTCATCACTAAAATGAACCTGCCCTATTATTGTTTTCATGATACTGATGTAGTGGATTATACCAATGATATTGTTGATAATGAACGCAGGTTGCAGGCGCTGGTAGATTATGCCAAAGAAAAGCAGGCTGCCAGCGGCGTAAAATTATTATGGGGAACAGCCAATTTATTTTCTCACCGCCGGTATATGAACGGCGCTTCTACCAATCCTGATTTTCATGTGCTTGCGCATGGCGGTGCGCAGGTTAAAGCAGCATTGGATGCTACCATAGCTTTGGGAGGAGAAAATTATGTATTCTGGGGTGGACGCGAGGGTTATATGAGCCTGCTGAATACCAATATGAAAAGAGAGCAGGAACATTTGGCAAAATTTCTACATACAGCTAAAGATTATGCAAGAAAGAATGGTTTTAAAGGAACTTTCTTTATTGAACCAAAGCCCTGTGAGCCAACAAAACATCAATATGATTATGACAGCGCTACAGTTATTAATTTTCTGCGTCAGTTCGATCTTTTAAACGATTTTAAACTTAACCTGGAAGTAAACCACGCAACACTGGCAGGCCATACCTTTCAGCATGAATTACAGGTGGCCGCTGACGCGGGTATGCTGGGCTCTATGGATGCTAACAGGGGAGATTACCAGAATGGATGGGATACTGACCAGTTTCCTAATAATATCAATGAATTAGTAGAAGCTATGCTGGTAGTAGTTGAGTCAGACGGTTTAAAGGGTGGAGGTATAAACTTCGATGCTAAAATAAGAAGAAACTCTACAGACAGAAAAGACCTTTTTTATGCGCATATAGGTGGAATGGACATATTTGCAAGGGCGTTGCTGATTGCCGGGGACATACTTCAGAAATCTGAATATAAAAAACTTAGAACAGAACGCTATTCCTCTTATGATAGTGGTAAGGGAAAAGAATTTGAAGATGGAAGCCTGAGCCTGGAAGATTTACGGTTGTATGCTTTAGAAAATGGCGAACCGGAAACCCGAAGCGGCAAACAGGAATACTTTGAAAATCTTATAAACAGGCATATCAGGTAATAGTTTTTGAAGCAGGATTTACAGAATGAATGAATAATTTTCAGAATTTTGTAGTTATTGTTCAATATCGAGGTGTTCAAAAGAAAGATTCTGACAATCATTCTTTCATTCTGTAAATCCTGCTTTAACCTGAAAGATTCTGAAAATTATTCTTTCATCCTGTAAATCCTGCTTCAACAAATGAGTCCTGTTTATAAATGGCATGCCGTATATACCAAACCCAGGTGGGAGAAGAAAGTAGCCGGATTGCTTACAAAACAGCAAATAGAAAATTATTGTCCTCTAAACAAAGTATGGCGGCAATGGAGCGACCGTAAAAAACTTGTTCATGAACCACTATTTAAATCATATGTATTTCTCCGGATAGAAGAAGCTGACCAATGGAAGGTTAGAGAGATTTATGGCATACTGAATTTTCTAAACTGGTTGGGTAAGCCAGCAGTTATCCGCGATGAGGAAATAGAGTTGGTCAAAAAATTTCTTAATGATCATGAAAATGTTCAAACCCAAAAATGTGCAATAAAAGTAAATGATACAGTTCGCATCACCAGCGGACCGTTCAGCTTTCAAAAGGGTAATGTGCTTGAAGTGAGAAACAACGCAATAAAAGTATTTCTTCCTTCACTTGGTTACCAGATGATAGCGGAAATTAAAAAAACAAGTATAGAAGTAGTAAACAAAGAAAGCACCGATCAACATTATTCCGGGATGGTTAAAAAGTAAATTGCAGGCCCTTAACATACAGATACCAACTAAGAAATACTATTTAATATTTATTATCATACTAACCTGTATCCTTAGCTTTTCTTTATATACCGTTCTCATCCTAATTTGGCAGGTAGTTTGTACACACCAGCTAATTAAGACCTCTGAATAACGGTTTTACTTTGTGATTAATATTTGAATTCCATTTGTATACCACCACAAATCTTCACACCCTGGCTTAATGAAAAAGCGGTTAAATTATGTTTGTAATACACAATTTCAATCCTGATGATACTTGATAGCAGCGTATGACGTTGTATATAATGAGTGATTTAATTTTGTTTAAACTATAATTTTACCTTTTGTGGCTTATGAAAAAACTGTTATTCTTATTTGGATGGGCTATTTTAATTTCAGAAATAGCTGTCGCCCAAAAAGAATTGAATAATTGGTTTTTTGGTAATAATGCCGGTTTGAATTTCAATTCAGGTACTCCCGGTTTTATTCCGGGAGGAAAAGTAGTATCAGACGCAGGCTCCTCCTCTATCAGTGACAATCAGGGCAATCTTTTATTTTATTCAGATGGAGTAACTGTCTGGAATAAGAATCATCAGCCCATGCCTAATGGCACCGGGTTGCTAGGTAATGTTGGAAGTACTCAGACAGTGCTGATTACTTACTACCCTGGTAACAAGGATCTTTATTACATATTTACGGTAGATAAAGTCGGCGGATCAAACGGTTTTCGGTATTCAGTGGTTGATATGAGATTAAATGGCGGCCTTGGTGACGTTGATGTAACACAAAGAAATATAGATTTTAACCTTCCTGTTTCTGAAAAACTTACTGCAGTTAAAAATAAAAATGGAAGGGATCTCTGGTTGATTGTTCATGCTTACAATTCGAATCTTTTTTTTGTTTATTCAATTGATTGTCAAGGAGGGTTTAACCCTCAGGTTTATACTATTGGTAGCTTTATCTCATCACCTGATAATGCGCGCGGTTATTTGAAAGCATCACCGGATGGCAAGAAGCTGGTAAGTGCAAACTTCTCAGGAGATTTTGAACTTTTTGACTTCGATAATGCAACCGGTACAATAAGCAATTTCCAGGCACTTCCAGCCTCATTGGGCACACCATGTGGCCCTTACGGCGTTGAGTTCTCACCTGATTCAAAATTGCTATACCTAAGTGAAGCATCTACCTGCACAATTCCCTTTTATAGAGTTTTGCAGTATAAGCTCGACCCAAATATCAGTAATATTATTGCTTCGAAAGTACTCCTTAACTCAGGAAGCGGCAATTTTGCAGGAGCCCTTCAGCTCGGCCCGGATAATAAAATATATATAGCATATGATGGTGCCAAATACCTGGGAGTCATTAATAATCCAAATGTTTATGGCATAGGATGTACTCTTATAAAGCAAGGACTCTTGTTACAAGGGCCGGCAACAAGTTCTTTTGGATTACCGAATGCTATTGCAGGTTTTCAAAGGAATACCCTGTCGGCAGATACTACCGTTTGTGACGGTGTGCCATTTACGATTAAACTAGGACTTCCTGCTTCTACTTATCTATGGAGTGATGGATCTAAGGCAGATTCCTTAATAGTAACACAAAGTGGTAAATATTGGGTAGATATTATCAGCACTAATGCCAATGGATTCAATTGCCCCATAACAGATACTATCAATATAACTTTTAAGTCATCTCCTACATTCAGTCTTGGTAACGATACGGTAGTTTGCCAGGATAAATTACCACTTATATTAGCACCTGCTTTACCAGCTGCCACTTACCTGTGGCAGGATAGCACAACAAAAGCTTCTTATTCAGCAAATGCCAAAGGTTTATACTGGTTACAGGTTACAGCTGGTGGCTGTTCATTCCGTGATTCTATTCTTGTTGCTACTACTACAGGAACACCCTTTAGCCTTGGTGCGGATACGTCTGTCTGTACAGGTGGTTCATTAAAACTAACAGCCAATATTACTGCCACCAGTTATTTATGGAACACTGGCAGCACGGCGAATACTATTAATATTAAAGCTGCCGGCATCTATTGGTGTGAGGCAAGATATGCCAGCGGCTGCAGTTACCGGGATAGTATTAAAATTACTCTTACATCTTTACCTGTCCTTAATCTGGGCAGGGACACTACGCTATGCCAGAATCAATTTCCTTACCTGATTAATCAATCAATAACCGGGGCAACCTATTTGTGGCAGGATGGCTCAACCAGTAGTTCGTTTTCCGCTACTGCAGCAGGCACTTACTGGTTGCAGGCAACTGTGAACGGCTGTTCATCAAGAGACAGTATTGCCATTAAGTTAAATCCTGCATCCACATTTAGCCTGGGTGCCGATACTACTCTTTGCACAGGAAATCCACTTGCTTTAACAGTTACTCCGGCATTTACAAAATACTTATGGAGCACCGGAAGCACCTCAAAAAGTATAAACGTAAGCACTGGCGGAACATATTGGTGTGAAGCGATCAATAGTTCCGGATGTGCCTTTCGTGATTCTATTAACGTTGCATTTAACCTGTCACCTGTTATAAATCTTGGCAATGACACTTCCCTGTGTGCGAACGCATTTCCTTTGGTTATCGGACAAGCAATAGCCGGGGCTAATTATTTATGGCAGGACGGATCGCGTAATGCAATGTATTCCGTTACACGGCCCGGTTTATATTCAGTGCAGGTGACAGCGAGTGGTTGTGCTGCAAAAGATACTATTTTAATTACGGCTAACACCGTAAATTCATTTACGCTTGGTGCCGATACTACCCTCTGTTCGCTTGCTCCTTTTACATTAAAGGCAAATACAACAGCAGCCAATTATTTATGGAACACAGGAAGTACTGCCCAATCTATTACCGTTATTAATTCAGGTGACTATTGGTGTGAAATAAATCGTGGTACAGGATGCGGCTTTCGTGACACGATAAAAGTTGTATTTGCAGCACCCATTGTGTTTTCATTAGGAAAGGATACTGTTATTTGTAATAATAAAACTTTGTTGTTGGATGTAAGTAATAAGGGAGATACTTATACCTGGCAGGACAATTCAAAACAATCACAATACCTGGTAAGGAAATCAGGTATTTATTATGTTGCAGTTACTAAAGGTGCCTGTGTTACATCAGATACGATTGTAGTTACTTATAGTGCGCAGACATTACCTGATTTAGGGGCAGATAAAACGATATGTCCGGGCGAAGAAATACAGCTTGATGCAAATGTTTTGGCAAACGCATACTTATGGCAGGATGGAAGCACCGGTAGAACCTATAAAGTAACATCTCCCGGAACTTACAGGGTAGAGGTGATCAATGAATGTGGAAAAAATAGTGATGAGATAATTATCAGCTCTGGCTCCTGCAAACTTATGATTCCAAATGCATTCACTCCTGGAAAAAGTGCTAATGGTATTTTCCGCGTTCTCAAAGCTTCCAATATAAAAGATTTTCACTTCCAGGTATTCAGTCGCTGGGGCCAGCAGGTATTCCAGACAAACAAACCATCTGAGGGCTGGGATGGAAAATATAACGGTATAGAACAACCCGCAGGAACATATATCTACATGGTATCATATACTGATAACACTACCGGCAGGAAAGATTTTCAAAAAGGTACCGTTGTTATGGTAAGATAATCTATAATATTGCTATCAGCCGTCAGCTATCAGGAGGAAACATAGCAGGCATTGACCTTCTGATTACTAAAAGCTGATCGCTGACAGCAAATGCGTCAACATTAACTTAACACTAGTATGAAAAAAGAATACTGATCACATGAATGAATTAAAAGTTGCTGTTATCGGACTTGGTTATGTAGGATTGCCACTGGCGGTAGAGTTTGCCAGGAAGTACAGCGTAACCGGATTTGACATTGATAAAAAACGCGTAAACGAATTAAATGATAATTTTGACTCAACATTAGAAGTAAATGATTGCGACCTTAAAACGGTTATAAAAAAAGAAGCAGGTGACGCGATTGGTTTATACATCAGCGACCAGCCTGGTACTCTTAAAAATGCAAATTTTTATATTGTAACTGTACCTACTCCGGTTGACAGGTACAACAGGCCAAACCTGACGCCATTATATAAAGCAAGTGAAACGGTAGGTAAAGTATTGAAACATGGTGATATTGTTGTATACGAGTCTACAGTATATCCGGGTGTTACAGAAGATGAGTGTGTTCCTGTTCTGGAAAAAATTTCAGGACTGGTGTTTAACAAAGATTTTTTTGTGGGCTATTCGCCTGAAAGAATAAATCCTGGCGATAAGCAACATACAGTTACCAAAATTAAAAAAGTCACTTCCGGTTCCACTCCTGAAGCTGCACAGGTAGTTAACAACATGTATGCAAGCATCATCACCGGCGGTACACACTTGGCGCCATCGATAAAAGTAGCCGAAGCCGCTAAAGTAATTGAGAACGCACAGCGGGATATCAACATTGCTTTCATCAATGAGCTTGCAAAAATTTTTAATCGTTTAGATATTGATACTGATGAAGTATTAAGGGCCGCCGGCACAAAATGGAATTTCCTTCCGTTTAAACCAGGATTGGTTGGTGGACATTGTATTGGAGTGGATCCATACTATTTGGCACAAAAGGCTATGGAGGTAGGATATCATCCTGAGATTATACTTGCAGGAAGAAGATTGAATGATGGCATGGGAGCTTATGTGGCCGATGAAGTTCTAAAACTCATGATTAGGAAAGGAATACAGGTAGTAGGCAGTAAGGCGCTAATTATGGGGATTACCTTTAAAGAAAACTGTCCTGATGTAAGAAATACAAAGGTCATTGACATTATAAAACAATTAAAGAACTATCATATCCAGGTAGATGTTCATGATCCATGGGCAAATCCGGATGCCGTTTATCATGAATATGGTATTCGTACCATTACCGAAATGCCGGAGGATAGTGAATATGACGCGGTGATTCTTGCGGTGGCACATAAACAATTTAATTATGAGATGATTAAGAAAGTGTGCCACGAAAAATGTGTATTGTTCGATGTTAAATCTATTTTGGAAAAAAGTCTTGTTGATGCAAGATTATAATCATTACCATGTATACCCATAAGTACCATCAGAAAGATTTAAGCAGTTACAGTTTTTTGATAACTGGGGGAGCCGGATTTATTGGTTCTAATATCGTTGAATATTTATTAAAATATGGTGCAGGCAAGGTGCGGGTGCTTGATAATTTCAGCACAGGCTCAAAGGATAATCTTAAGGATTTTGAAAATAACCCGGCATTTGAACTTATTGAAGGAGATATTCGTGATATCAGCACGTGCCGTTTAGCACTTGAAAGAATAGATTATGTTACGCACCAGGCAGCGCTTGGTTCTGTACCACGTTCTATTAATGATCCTGTTACAACCAACGAAGTGAATGTTAGCGGTTTTTTAAATATGCTGGTAGCGGCCCGGGATGCTGGAGTAAAAAGGATGTTGTATGCTGCCAGTTCGAGCACCTATGGCGATCATCCGGATTTACCCAAGGTTGAAGATACAATCGGCAATCCGCTTTCTCCTTATGCTGTAACAAAATATGTAAATGAACTGTACGCGGATGTGTTTTCTAAAACGTATGATTTTCATACTATCGGCTTGCGTTACTTCAATGTATTCGGTCCGCGTCAGAACCCGCAGGGCCCTTATGCTGCCGTCATCCCATTGTTCATTCAATCAGCTTTAAACCACCAGGCACCTTATATTAATGGTGATGGTGAACACAGCAGGGATTTTACTTTTGTAGAAAATGTAGTGCAGGCGAATATTAAAGCATTATTGGTTGAAGGCATTGCAAAACATGACGTGATTAATATCGCTTTTGGCCAACGTACCACACTCAACCAGCTATGGAAACGTATCAATGAAATTATAGGAGCTGACCTGGCAGCAAACTATCGCCCTGAACGGAAAGGAGATGTTAAACATAGCCTTGCTTCAATAGATAAAGCAAGAAACTTAATTGGTTATGACCCACAGATCTCTGTACTGGATGGCTTACAAATGGCCGTTGAATGGTATAAGCAGCCGTCCATTACCGTTAGTCCGTATAATTAATAAACAGAACGTATACTATTTAAAATCTGAATAATAATTTCAGAGTCCTTCATGAATTGAAATTCAAACATCCTGGTAAGATAACAGGATAAGTTGCATTGATCATTGGTTGTTTTTGAACCACGGAGACACCAAGGCACGAAGGAACACAAAGATTTTTTTTCGAACAAACACAAAAGAATATTAAAACTTTGTGCTCCTTCGTGCCTTGGTATCT
>JAABUK010001649.1_pt1 | contig 41949 bp, 34 predicted proteins | sample 5559141 | NCBI WGS metagenome assembly JAABUK01 (sample SAMN10711869, study PRJNA513367) | rock metagenome | isolation source: Antarctica rocks | place: Antarctica: Victoria Land, Pudding Butte nord | collected 2016-01-03 | reverse complement strand
ATGCGGCAGATCAAGTTTGTCACCTGCCTGTGCCGGGACTTGCAGGGGCGGGTGTGGATTGGAACCGAGGACGCCGGGCTGTGGCGCTACGATCCCAAAGCGCCCGCCGCAGGGGCGTACTTCCACTTTGCCGCCGCTGACGGGCCGGGGGACGACACCATCTATGCGCTGGCCTGCGACAAGGCCGGGCGGGTGTGGGCGGGAACGCTCAATCACGGGGTCGCGGTCTTCAACGGGCAGGCGTGGGCACGGTTTGCGCCCCCAGACGGGCCGGTCGGCTGCCGCGTCTTTGCGCTGGCCGTGTCGCCGACCACCGGCGGCGTCTGGATGGCGACCGAGGCGGGGCTATGCCGCTATGAGCAGGGGCAGTGGAACTACTTCACACGCGGCGACGGTCTGCCGTCGGACTCGGCCACCGCGCTGGCGTTCGCGCCGAACGGGATGCTCTATGTTGGGACGCAGTGCGACGGCATTGCCATCGGCTCCCCGCGTGACGGCTTCCACCGCTGGCGCGTCGTTTCCGGCCCCGCCGTGCCGCCCCGAACCCTGCGCGGAAGCGGCCTGCCATCGGCCCTGATTAACTGCCTGCGGGTGACCCCCGGCGGCCAGGTCTGGGCGGGAACCGTCGCCGGGCTGGCCCGCAGCGGCGACGACGGGCGGACATGGCAATTCCGGCGCGGCGGCGACTGGAAAGACAAAGCCTTCGGGCGGTTCACGAGCGGCTACGCCGACGTGCCCAAAGTCAACGGCGTTGAAGTGGTGTTCCCCAACAAAGCCGCGTTTGCCGTCCGCGCCTCGGGCAAGGCCGAAGGGCGGTTTCTGGCGGCGCGGGGCTTCGTCGGCGGGTACGAGTCGAGGATCGACCACGCCATTGACACGTCCCGCGTTCCCGGCCCTGCGCCCGTGCCGGTGTATCAGACCGAGCGGTACGGCAGCTTTGTGTTCACCGCCGCGCACCTCAAACCCAATTCCCGCTGCCATGTGCGCCTGCACTTTTCCGAACTCTTCTTCCATGAGCCGGGCCGACGGGTCTTTGACGTGTTGATTAACGGCAAGCGCGTGTTGGATCACTTTGACATCTACAAAGCCGCCGGGGCGCAGTTCCGGGCCGTCGTGCGCGGCTTTGCGGCCCGCACTGACGCGCAGGGCCGCCTGCTGATTGCCTTTCAGGGAGCCGCGCCGGGCACGGACAGCGCCGGGATCGGCGAAGACTATGTGACCTGCCTGTCGGGTGACGGCGCGGGGCATCTGCTCATCGGTCACCGTCAGTCGCCCCCGGAGATGCTGGACTTGAAGACCGGGACGGGGCAGACGCTGGGGCCAAATATCTACACCGGCGCACTGCTGGCTCTGCGGTCCGGCACCGCACTGGTGGCAGGCTACGGCGAAGGGGTGTCTGTGCTGTCTGCGGCGTCTCTCGCCCCCTCGTCCGTGAAGCCTGCCCCGGAAGCATTCGCCGCCCTGCCGAAGCCGCCCGCGCCGCCGACGCTCACGCAGCTTAATCAGATGACTGCCGCCGCCGCCCGCGTCGCCCCCGATCCCCGCGAAATGCAGCCCCACATCATCGCGCTGGCCGATGACTGGCAGACGCAGGGCGACTGGCTGGGCCGCTACGGGCGGTACTGGGTGTGCCTCGCGGCTCTGTTCCACCCCATTCCGCAGGACTACCTCTGGGGCGCAGGCTGGGAGCCGGTGGACTACCGGCTGACGATGGGGCCGAACCACGCACGCGGCGACAGCCTGCGCTACTGGCTGCAATACCGCTATACTGACAACCCCCGCGTGCTGGAAATGCCTGCTGCCTACGTTGACAGCCGCGTTCTTCGAGGCTACACCACCTGGCAGAAGAATCGCCGCGAAACCGAAGTGGACGACCACGGCGAAGACTACCCGCCCGCAATGGACGGGCCACATATCTACGCCACGCTGACGGTTCCAAAGGGCCTGTTTTACCTGTCGCTGTACGACTACAACAAAGACGGCCACGACGGCGAGAACCGTGACCGGGACTATCGCCTGTCCCTCCGCACCCATCCAGACGGGCCTCTGGAAAACGTTTCTCAATTCCGAAAACAGCCGGAACTGGCGCACGGACGCATCCGCGACTTCTGGGGCGGCGTCTACAAACGCTTTCTGGTACGCGGCCCACTCACGGTAAGCGCCGAAGTCAACCGCAACGGCTCGCACAACGCCATCCTACCCGCCGTCCTGCTGGATTTGGTGGACGAAACCCCCGCACCTTACTTTGAGACCGTCAGCCGTTGGAACCAGAAAGAAGTGGCACGTCAAAAAGAGCGGCAAATCCTGACCGCATACCATGCCACTCCTGCGCTCCTTCCCCCCGCCGCCTCCGAAGCCGCCGCCGCCCGGCAGCTTGAGGGCATTCTGCAACAAAAGCGCCTGACCACCTCCGCATGGTGGGCCACCGAAGGCCGCCGCGACTATGCCGCTCTCCTGCGCTGGTATGCCGTACACACTCCTGAAACCCACTCGTCGCCGCTGGCTCTCGCCACCTGCCACTATCAGCTTGGACAATATGCCAACTGGGAAGCCGACCAAAAAGCCGCTGGCCTTGTCCCCGCGCGTGACGTAGAAGAAGCCTTGCGCTGGGACAAAGAGACGCCTTCTTATTCCGGGCTTGGCAATCAAATAGTCACCGCAAGCCTTCAGCCTTCGCGCAAACCAGCGTTCAGCCAGGAAGCCCGCTTGACGGACCGGGGGAATGGGGTTATACTGAGGGCATGGCACGGACACTGACACGAGATTTAGACAAAAAGAGCGGGCGAGCAAAGCGGCGGGAGCGGCCTTTTGGCGCGGCGGTCGGCTGGGCAGTCGCCGCGACGCTGGGGGTGGGGCTGATTATTCTGGGCGTACAGCTTCTGCTGCCGGCGTCGGCGGTCCACAACATGTACCTGCTGGCCCATTACAATTCCAGCCCGACCCTGCGGAATGACCCACTGTTTCAGGAATGGATGGACGCCATCAACCGCGAGGAAGCGTATGCGACGGCACTGTGTCTATTCTGCGGGGGGCTGACACTGGGCTGGCTGGCCCCGTCTTATGCCGGACGCGCCCGCGTCCTGCGGGTCGCGGCGCTGTTCGCCTTCATTGTGGTCGCCGTCTCTCTGGCCTTTGTCTGGCCGACGACGATCATTCAGCAGAACCGCCTGAACGAAGCGGGCGGGCAGATCGTGCAGGTCGGCATCCCGCCGAAGCTGATGATAAATCAGGCGATTTTGACCGTCCTGTGGATCGGTGTCTGCGTGATCGGCGCCTGGGCCGGTCTGTGGGCGCGGCGGCGCGGGCGAAGGGAGATCGCCCCCTAGCCCCCAATTCTGGGGGAACCGGACAAAGAGAGGAAGGGCCTGTTCCTAACTTTCTGGCTCCCCCAGAATTGGGGGCGGGGGGGGCCTTCCGGGCCTCTCAACCCCCGACTTCCATTCCCACCACCCGCACGGCGTCGGCATCAAGAGTCACCCCCTGCGGCGTGTGGTGCAGTGTTCCCGACACTACCACTTGGTCGCCCGAAATCGTCGGCGGGACTAAATGCGGGGCAGTGACGGCAATTGGTGTCTCGCCCGGCCCGTCAGACACATAGAAATGGTCGCCCAAAGCATCCGAGCCGCTGGAAACGCGCACCGGCCCTAGCACCACCGGCGTTCCATTCGCATTTGCCCCGATGCCCGTCACCTGCAAAACTGCCTTCCGCCCGCCGATATTCCGCACCACTGTTAGACGGGCCGTGTGGCCGGGCGTGACGTGGGCCAGCAGCCGCTGACCCGCCGCCGCGACGGTGTAAGACCCCGGCGGCAGACGGGTGAACGCGAACACCCCGTTGCCGTCCGCCCGCGCCGTGCGGCGCACCCAGCCGTCGCTTCGGGTCAGCGTCACGGGCGTGCCGTCCTGCGGCGTCAGCCCGGTTCCCGCCAGCAGTGTGCCCAGCACCTGTCCGGTCGTTGGCGTGGCCTTCCAGGGCATCGGCGGGGGGAGGACATCGACCCCGAAGACGTTCGGCAGGGCCGCGAACAGCGTCGTGTCCCCCTCCACTTCCTGCCCGTTCGCGCCGAGGGGCGTGTCATAGCAGTACAGCACCGCCCCCGCCGCCCGGCGGCCTTCGGGGGTGGGAGTGCGCGTGTCCCGAATCATCCCCAGTGACCCTTCCACCGAGTTCAGATACAGCCCGATGCCGGGAGCGCAGGCCCGCCCGTAGGCATGGTTTTTGGCAAATCGGTCCCAGTTGGCAAAGCGGGCCGGGCCGTTTGGCTTCCCCAATGCCACATAGGTCATCGGGCAGTTGAGGTCCAGAATGCCCTCTTTCATCCAGTCCCGCCATGACGCAAAGACTTCCGTGTAGGCCGCGCTTTTCGCCTCATATTCCGCGTCACTCACCGGCGCGTTGCCCCAGCAGATCGTCGCCGCGCTCACAATCATCTTCGGCTTCAGGGCCGTCGCCGTCACATAGACCCGGCGCACCAGAGCTGTCACCTGCTCGCGCCGCCAGGTTTGCCAGCGCGGGTTATCCCATTTGGGCATCCCCGTGGTATGGTAGCGGGCATTGTAGCGGGCGATGGAGACGGCGTTGTAGCCCCAGTGCCCGGCGGTTTTGCCGTCGCCGCCGTAGCGGATAAAGTCCATGTGGATGCCGTCTACAGCGTAGTGCCGCACCACATCCATATAGACGCGCACGGTCCACTCGGCGGCTTCGGGGTTGCCGGGGTCAATTTTGGTGGCTTCTTTGTCAAAGTCTGCCCCGCTGTCCGAAATCGACAGCCATTCCGGGTGGACTTTGGCGAGTGCCCCCGCCGACGGGTTGCCGCCGACGGCGCAGGCATTGATCCAGGCATGAACCTGAATGCGCGGCTTCCCCGCCTCATGCGCGTGCTGACACAGATAGGCCAGCGCATCGAAATGGTCCGGGTTGTCTTTGGCCCATTGCTCATAATGCGTGTCATAGTAGGCATCCGCCCGCTTCCGCACTTGCACAAAAACGGCGTTGCAGTGCATCGTCCGAAGCCGGGACAGGAGCGTATCGCACTGCGCGGGCGTCTTGAAGCCGTCATTAAAGCCGTCCACCCAGAACCCCCTAAGCTCAGGCCGCGTGTCGGCATAGACGGGGGAGGGGGCCAGCGCCGGAAGCGCCAGCAGCAGCGCGAAGGCCAGCAGGAGGGGATACACAAACGGGGACCGGGAAGTTCTCATGCCCCTAGTATAGCCGATTTCCACTCGTGATTGCGGGAAGGCAGTGTATAATACAGGCAGTATACCAAAGAAGGGCACTTGCCGTGATGGAAGCTGACATGGAAGAACTGCGCCAGGAAATCGCCATTGGCCTGGAAGCGGCAGAACGCGGCGAAGTCGCTCCCCTGGACATTGAAGCCACGATTGCCGAAGGCAAACGCCGCCTGGCGGCAAAGGAAACAACATAATGGCCCATACTCATCCAACGAAACGCGCAGAGGCAGACCTGCTGGTGAAGTCTCGCTACCCAAGTTTGGATAAACACAGCCTTAGTGTGCAGATTATCATGGTTCTGCTGATGAGTTGTCTGCTGTCCGGCGTCGCTGCCCGGCCTGTCTTTGCGGATACACCCGAAAGCAAGCGCTACCAGACAACAATTTCTTACACCCCCCTATCATACGGTCCGATGCTCGTGCAGGTGCGGTTGAGCAGCAGCCTTACGGGGACTTTTCTCCTCGATACGGGGTTCAGCATAGCTTGTGTCACGGACGCACTGGCAGCGAAGATGGGCCTTTCTCCCTTGCCCGCCGTTGGCACAAGCGGCAAGCCCATTACGTTTTACCCTGGCAAGCAGTCGCAGAGGGTGACTGTTCCACTCATGCAACTGGGCAACTTTCGCCTCTTCGATTCGTTTTGCCTTGTGCTGAACCAAAAGGCGCTCTCAGACATTGCTGGACAGCCGGTAGATGGCGTCCTCGATGCCGGGATGCTGGCTATCTACCCAATGTGCTTCGACTTTGCGCGGCATGAAATCACCATGTTCTCGCCAAGCCCACTCACAAGCGCGGAGCTTCGCAGCATCGGTATGGAGGATGCCGCTCGTATCCCTGTCACCAGGATGACCGGCGGCGGGGTTTCCTTCTCTTGTCCCGCTGCTATGTCTAACGGCAGCGAACGGGTGCAGGAGAGCTTATTGATAGATACAGGCGCTGTTGGCACTGTTCTTTCCGAAGACACTGCACAAAAGCTCCGGCTCAAGCCTGTCAGTGGCAATCGCAACTCCCCGACGCTGCTTGGAAATATCGTCGTGAAGCAGGCATATCTGGCTGATTTGTCTCTTGGCAATCTCAGTGTGAAAAACCTGCTGCTTCGGTATTCGTCGGGGCTTTCAGATTCTTTTCCGGCTCATATTGGCCTGGACGTGCTGTCACAGTTCCGCGTGCTGCTCGATTTCAAGCAGCAGATAATGTATTTGAAACCGATTGCGCCTGCTATCCCCACGACTTCGGCTGAAGACACGCCAAAGATTAAGAAGCCGTAGCGCATATTAGACCTCTTGCATAAGTCCCCTTGGAATCCATTCCAGCACTGCAAAGTGCGATTGTCCGCGCAGGCGGACATTTGCTCTCCACAGGCCCGGATTTCAATCCGGGATGCGAGAGGCCTTATGCAAGAGGTCTACTATCTACATCCTCATTTGTTACACTTTACAGTTGCGGCTTTTGCAGTCATGCCCCTTTGTCTTGGGCAGGCACCCTGCCAGGCCATGAACTGGCTTCCTCCGCCAATAAAGCTGATCATGGTGCGGACGACGATCAGGAACATCTCAGGTAAGCCCCTCGAAGGAGTCGCTTTGATTGCCAGAAATCAGTCCGGGACTGTAGGGGACAAACCTGTACCCTACTTCCCGCCGCGTCGGGCTTCTATTTCGTCGTTGTGGAAACTCATGGCTATGTGCGCTCGCCAGCACAAAAAATTTATGCCTTCCACCATGCAAACTTGACGTTTGTGCTGAAGCGGTGGCCAAAGGCCAGCCGTCCCGAGTACCAGCACTCCTGACGCCAAAACACCCGGCTTCTTATAAAAAAGCCGGGCGTTTCTTTCCTGTGGGCTATTCAGAGACCGTAGAAGCCCAGAAGCCTGCCAGCGCGTCCATCAGCCCGGCGACGCTTGGCTCCAACGCGGTGACATCAGGGGCGCGGCCAAGCAATTCTTCGGCGGTGCGGGCGGTGCTGGGGCCGATGCAGGCGACGGCGACGCTCGGCGGCAGGGGGGTGTCGCCCAGGGCGGTGACGAAGTTTTTGACGGTGGAGGAGCTGGTGAAGGTGACTGCATCAATCGTGCCTGCCGTCAGCCGCGCCCGGACGTCGTCCGCGCCCGCGCCGTCGAGGACGTTTTCGTAGGCGACCACGGCGTCAGTCGTGGCTTCCCGCGCGGCGAGGGCGTCGAGCAGCCCCGTGTCACCGTCCTGAGCGCGGAGGACGAGGATGTTGCTGAAGCCGATTGACCCCGGCAGCTCCCGCCCCAGCCCGGCGCCGGTGGCCTCGGAGGGCAGGAAGTCCGCGACAAAGCCACGCGCCCGTAAAGCCTCAGAGGTCGCCGCGCCGACGGCGGCAATCTGCGCGGTTGCCAGAGCGCGGGCGTCTTTATTGGCTGCTGTCAGGCGGGCGCAGAACGCCTGGACGGCGGGGGCAGACGTGAAGCACAGCCAGTCATAGGAGCCGATGCGGATAATGGCGGTGTCCAACGCCTCGTAGCCGTCGGCGGGAGGCACAATCTGAATGAGCGGGAACTCCACCGGCTCCGCGCCCGCCGCCCGCAGGAGGGCCGCGAACTCCGACGCCTGCTCCCGCGCCCGTGTCACCACGATGCGCTTCCCGGCCAGCGGTCCCCGGTCAAACCAGCGCAGCTTTTCGCGCAGGCGCACGACTTCCCCAACAATCGTGACCGCCGGGGCCTGAAACTTCGCCGCCCGCACCTTCTCCACAACCTCGCCGAGCGTGGAAACGAGCGTTTCCTGCTTGCCTGCCCAGGTTCCCCAGCGCACCAAAGCGACGGGGGTTTCCGGGGCGCGTCCGTGGGCCATGAGCTGACTTGTAATCTCATCCAGGTTCTCCACGCCCATCAAAAACAGCAGCGTGTCGCCCGCATAAGCAATTTTATCCCACCGCCGCCGCCCTTCCGCCTCGCCTGCCGTGCGTGTGCCCGACTCGCGCCTGTCGTCGCGCTCATGCCCGGTAATGACCGCAAACGACGAAGCGGCGTCCCGGTGCGTCACGGGAATGCCTGCGTAGGCGGGTGCGGCGATGGCCGAGGTGACGCCGGGCAGGACCACAAAGGGGATGTCCCGGTCGCGCAGGTACTCGGCTTCCTCGCCGCCGCGCCCGAAGACAAACGGGTCGCCGCCTTTGAGCCGCGCCACGGTTTTGCCCGCCCCTGCCCGGTCCGCGAGCAGGGCATTGATATTGTCCTGCGTCATCGCGTGCTTGTCCGCCTGTTTGCCGACATACACCCGCTCCGCGCCAGCCGGGGCATAGTCCAGCAGGCTCGGGTGCGCCAGCCGGTCATACACCACAACATCGGCGATACGAAGTGCCTCCATCCCGCCCACCGTCAAAAGCCTCGGGTCGCCCGGCCCCGCGCCAATCAAATATACCGTGCCGTTTGTCATTGGTTGTTGCTCGTGATTTCTATTTTTTCCTCGCAGCAGGCTTTTCTAAGTAGGGCATCATAAGTCTTTGCGGAAGTTTTGGCAGGTTCTGTCAGACTGTTCACCGAGAAAAACATATTTGGCTCTGCAAGAACTTCTGATGCGTTACTTAGGTCATGCTGTCGCAGTACGACCATTATTTCGTCATAATGCATTGGATCGAGACACATTAAGTCACGAACTGACTGATTACTGACATTGCGAACTCGACTGTCTGCTCCCTGAGCAAGCAATGCTCTGACAGCGTTCAAGTTGCCTGCCCAGACTGCCCGCATCAGCGGCGTAAGGCCCAAAACATCGCGCTCCTCAATGTTTTCACCCTTGTTTTGCAAGGCTTGAATAATTGCCCGGTTTTGCGCTACGGTCAAGTCGTTAGTTCCAGACAGATTTCTAAGCGAGAGTGTAAACAAAGGTTTTTGGGATTCTACCAAACTCGGCGAAGCGCCCGCTGCCAGCAGTACATCCACGCTTTCCAGCGATCCGTTGCTGACCGCCAGAGAAAGGGGGCAAGTTCCAAAGCGTATATCTTGTGCGCTTGGATTAGCTCCCTGCTGAAGCAGACCTTGAACGACAGAGACAGGCTGCTGAGACCCAAGCGCAGCCAGTAATTGACCATTCAGCCAAAATTGGCGGCCAAAATATACTGCACCTCCAACCACCAACGCCGCCACGAAAAGCCGAATAACCTGGCGCCGACGGTTTAGATGCCTGCTGATTTTCACTTGCATTTCATGCCTCCGATTTTTTATGCCGAGCGCCAATCTGCCCCGCCCAGCAGGCCCGCGACCGATAAATCCTCGTCAACTTCTTCCCAGTGCAGGCCAATCCCGCCGCCGCCAATAATCACCTGCGCCCCCTGCTCCGGCGTCGCCGCCGCCAGACGCGGGAACCAGAGGAGCGGTACACTGAGGGTGCGCCCGTCCCTGAGAAACACCTGCATCTCGTCGTCTGTAAATTCTACCGACTTCGCCAGTGCCGAGGTGGGAACGTAAATCATGCGCTCATACAAACTCACGGTGGCCTGTACTTTCACTTAGAAACTGATGTGACGCAAACCTTGCCCCCGGATTGAAATCCGGGGCTGCAAAGGGCGATTGTCCACCTTCGTGGACATAGGAGCCATTATTGTGAGGCTTTCTTATGTCCGCGAAGGCGGACAATCACAACAGTCAGCCCCAGAATTCATTCTGGGGGCAAGTGCTTGGAATTGTAAAGGATACTTCTAGCAAAACATTCCCCGGAAACCTCATTCACGACCATCTTAACCAATGATTTGGGCTGGTCCGCTTGAATAATTACCTGCCAGCGTCCGGGCAAGGGCCAAAGCCTGATGAGGCGTTTTGCAGAAGCAGTGCCGCCCTCTGGCAAACTTAGCTTTTCCGCCGTTGCTCTGGCAATGCTGATTGCTTCGGCCTCAATCATGTCATGGTAGTTCCCGCGTTTACCCCGCCGGGCACTTCTGATTTTCCTGCAAAAAACGGGCCGATGTGTGGATACTCATGGGTAAACGCCATCGTCCACTTCATGTTCTTATGGGCCACATATATATCTCCATGCAGATTTGAAAGGTCAGGATAAGATTCTGCGCTGCATAAGGCGCAGAAGCCCAAACTTTCATCAAAAACATAAAAAGGGGCAGGCCACTGGTTCAGATACTTGTTTAATGCTGGCTCACCTTCAAGGCAGGGTTGCAGGTGATAACTAAACCCATGCCACCGAAAGCCGTGGTAGACCGAAACGTCGTGATTTTGCTTCATAAGGCCCGCGTAAGTGTCAAGCCATTGGTGGTCAACCGCGTGATTTCCCTGCTGGTCCAATTCAGTAATTTCTACTCCCTGACGAAGTAGCTCTGCACGTAAGGCCCTGAAATTGTGCGTTGCGCTGGGCAATTGTTGTCCCTTATACGGCAGGCCCGATAATTGTCTGACGCGCCGTGTCTTCCTCATAATGTTCTGTGATGACCAAATTACTGCCTTCCCACTCAAACTCAACGACGCTTCGCAGCGACCAGCAGTAAGAATTTTCCCCACCTCTGCTCTCAATACAGAACGCTTCACCGCTGATTGTGACGCCTAAGAAGTTATCTGCCAGAAATCTGAACCGAGACAGGGTTGCGGCGTGCCTGTCATTGCCCCTGCTGTTGCGCTCACGGCTGATGTTTTCGCGGATAACGATTTCATGGCCGACGAATGATTGGATGGCCTCTATGAGTGGCATTATCCGCTCAACAGGAAGCTTTTTCATACCATCGCCAGTTCTTTGGCGAAGGGGGAGGGCACGGGGGCGGTGCCTTCGGGCGGGTCGATCCAGCGGCCATCGGATTTGATGAGGGCGACCAGCTCATCGACGCCCTGCTCCTGCGGGACGTTTTTGACCGGGGTGCGGCCCCGGTACAGGGTGATGATGCCGCCGCCTTTGCCGACGTAGCCGTAGTCGGCATCGGCCATTTCGCCGGGGCCGTTGACGATGCAACCCATGACGGCGATGTCTAGCCCGACCAGATGGTTTGTCGCGGCTTTGACGACGCGCAGAACCGAGGTCAGCTCAAACTTGGTGCGCCCGCAGGAGGGGCAGGCGATGAACTCCACTTTGGTTTTGCGAAGGCCGAGCGCCTGCAAAATGTCGTAGCAGGCGGGAAGCTCGTTGATGGGGTCCTCGGCCAGCGAGACGCGGATGGTGTCGCCGATGCCTTCGGCCAGCAGCGTGCCGATGCCCGCCGTGCTTTTGATGCGGGCATACTCGCCGTCGCCCGCCTCGGTGACGCCGAGGTGCAGGGGGTAATCCATGCCGAGTGCGTCCATGCGCCGGGCCATCAGGCGGTTTGCGGCCAGCATAATCGGCACGCGGGAGGCTTTCAGGGAGATAATCAGGTTCTGGTAGCCGTGCGCCTCGCAGATTTTGATATACTCTAAGGCACTTTCCACCATGCCTTCGGGCGTGTCGCCGTACATCACCGTCAGCCGCTCGGCGAGCGAGCCGTGGTTGACGCCGATACGCATGGCAATATCGCGGTCCTTGCAGGCTTCGATGACCGGCAGAAGCGAGGCTTCAATGGCGGCCTGCTCTTCCTGCACTTCTTCGGGCGTGTATTCGTCGGCCCGGCCACGCGGCTTGCGGAACACGAACAGGCCAGGATTGATCCGCACTTTGTCCACGAACTGCGCGACGGCCACGGCAATGTCGCTGCCCTGATGGTGAACATCGGCGACGAGCGGCACGTCGTAGCCGCGCCGCCGGACTTCGGCCTGTATCTCGCCTAATTTATGGGCTTCGGCCAGTGTGGGCGTGGTGACGCGCACGATCTCAGACCCGGCCTCGGCCATGGCAATAATCTGGGCGACGCAGGCGTCGACATTGCGGGTTTCTTCGGTAATCATGCTCTGCACCACGACCGGATGCCCGCCGCCGACCGTGATCTTGCCGACACGCACCGCACGGGTGGGGCGGCGCGAAAAAGTGAGAGGCAGTTCATATGACTGATCCAATGACAAAATAGTTTTCCTCCGAAAGTATAGTATACCAGAAGCGTTCGTTCCAAACGGAAAAACCGTGTTATAATATACCAAGTTGTTATGAGCCTTACCCTGCCAACGGATGCATCCCCCCTGCCTTTGCTCGACTGGAACCGGGTCGTTGGCCGCCGCCGCGCCCTGTTCGGCTCCACGCTCGCTAACCTCCGGGAACTTGGCAAAGCTGCCGGGGACCTGGCTGGCTTCGAAGCTGGGGGGCGCTTTGTGGTGCTGGTCAGCAGCCCCGCGCTGGTGCGGGATGTCCTGGTGACGCACGCGGACGATTACGGCATGATGTCCCCGGCGGCCTTGCCGCCCGCCGTGCGGCCCATGTTTCAGAGCGATGGCGAAGACCACCGGCGGCGGCGGCGGCTGGTGACGCCTGCGTTTCGGCCCCGCCACTTTCAAGCCTATGCGGAGGCCATTCGCGGCTGCACGGAGCGGCTGATTGCTGGCTGGGCGGACGAGCAGACCGCTCCAATCGGGGCCGAAATGGAGCGGCTGGCCTTTGACATCGCGGGCCGGACGCTTCTGAGCCGCGAAGGCCGCGCCGATGCCGCCCTGCTGGCCGAGGCCGAGCGGACAATGGCGCGGGCGGGCGATCTGAAATGGTCCCCGGCGCATCTGCCCGCGTTCTGGCAGATGCCCCGCCGGGTGCGGATGGCGTCGGCGCACGGCACGCTGACCGAGGCGGTGCGCGGTTTGCTCCGGGAGCGGCGCGAGGCTCCGACGGATGGCATCGACATGGTCTCGGTGTTGCTCGAAGCACAGGCGGGCGCAGGGAAAAACAGCGAAGACGGCGATGACGCCGACCTGACCGCGCAAATACTCGGCGTGCTGTATGCGGGCACGGTCAACTTCGCGCTGTCGCTGGCGTGGGCGTGTACGCAGATGGCAAGGTTGCCGGAAATCGCCGCGCAGATGGCGTCGGAAGCGGACGCGCTGGCCGGGCCGCCCACGCTGGAAGACCTGCCGAGGCTGACCTACACGCGGCAGGTCTATCAAGAGACCCTGCGGGATATGCGCCGGACGTCGTCCATTCAGCGGTGGAGCCAGCGGGAAACGACGCTGGGCGGCTGTCGGGTTCCCGCCAATGCTTTGGTGTGCATTTTCCCCTACCTGCTGCACCATGATCCGCGTGTCTTTCCCGACCCGGAACGCTTTGACCCGGCCCGGTTTGCGCCGGGCTGGGAAGACACCCCGCAGCGGCAGTCGTTTCTGCCGTTCGGCGACGGCGCTCATGTGTGCGTCGGCAATCATTTCACGCTGATGAACGCACAGATTATTCTGGCAACGCTGGCGCAGCGGGTGCGTCTCGAATGCCTGCCGGGACGGGCGCTCGGCAGCGAGGCACTGTCTTCGCTGCAGCCCCGGCACGACGTTTCGCTGCGCGTCCGCTCTATTTCCCGCTAGCAAGGACACTGCATTTTTATGTCTTCTTCCACTGCAACACCGGGAGCCGCTGAGAAGGTGGCCTCGCCCCCGTCTTTGTTCCGAAACCGGGGCTTTCTGCTGCTCTGGCTGGCACAGGCTATTTCCAGCCTCGGCGACTGGGCTTTGAGGATCGCCATTCCCGTGACAGTCTACAATGCGACCGGCAGCCGGACCGCGCTGTCGTTTGCCTTTGTGGCCGAGACGCTGCCGCTGCTGGTGCTGGGCATCCTGGCAGGGGTGGTAGTGGACCGCTGGGAGCGGCGGCGGCTGATGATTGCCTCGGACCTTGGGCGAATGGGGGCGACTTTGCTGCTGCTGGGCATCCCGAGCATCGCGCACCTCAATCAGGGCGGGCTGTGGGTTATTTACGGCGTCGCGTTTGTGACATCGGCGCTGGGAAGCGTGTTCAGCCCGGCGCGGCAGGCATTGATGACCGACCTGCTGCCGCGTGAGCGGCTGATGCAGGCCACGGCGCTGTCGTCGTCGAGTCAGCGGGTGACGTCTCTGGTTGGCCCGGCGCTGGGCGGGGTGCTGCTGTTCTGGCTGCATCCACGCGGGGCATTCGTGTTTGATGCCGTGACGTTCGGCGCGTCCGCGCTGTGCATTTTTCTGGTGCAGGACCCGCGCAAAGCCCGCAAGGCAGTGCGCGGTCTGGAGGGCTTTTGGACGGACTTAATGGAAGGCCTGCGGCTGTTTGCGCCGGGAACGGTGCTGGGCCTGCTGATTGCGCTGATGGGCACGGCGGCGTTTGCGGGGGGCATTTACAACACGCTGGAATATGCGTTTGTCCATGATGTGCTGAAGCTGGGCGGCGCGGGCTTCGGGCTGATGATGTCGGCGCTGGGTCTGGGGGCGCTGACGGCGGTTCCGCTGGTGGCCGTGCCGCTGAAAGATGCCGCGCCGGGCAAGCTGGTCCCGGCGGGGCTTGCGATGATGGCGGCGGCGGTCTTCGGGCTGGTGCTGTCGCACTCGGTTGTGATGGGCGCGATCTGGTTCTTTAGTTTTGGTCTGGGCAACATGATTATGTACCTGCCGGTGGTGACACTGTTTGCGCTGGCCGCCGAGCCGGCGGTGCGGGGGCGGGTGTACGGCACGGCGTCGTCGCTGACGGCGCTGTTCGGGGCGTCGGCCTCGCTAGCCTCGGCGGGTCTGGTGGTGGTCATCCCGAACCTGCGGGTGCTGTTTGCCTGCCTGGGCGTGGTGTTCGCCCTGAGCGCCGTGGCCGCCCTACGGGGCTTAAACCGGGAGCCTGCTGATGGAGCCTGAGCTGATGGAGCCTGAATCGTTTGGGCCGGTGACGCCGTTTTACGATGCGCTCATGGTCGGTGTCCCGTACCGGGCGTGGATGGATTACCTGGCGCGGCTGTGGAAGCGGCACGGCCTGGCTCCACAAACCGTGCTGGACCTTGCCTGCGGGACCGGGACTGTGTCGCGCCTGCTGGCCGGGCGTGGGCTGTCGGTGACGGGCGTGGATTTATCGGCGGGAATGCTGGCGGTTGCCCGTGCGCGGTCAGAAGCCGCGCACCTAGCTATCCCGTTTTATGAGCAGGACGCCGCCGAACTCGACCTCGGTGACGCTCGCTTTGAGTCCGCGATTTGCTTGTTTGACAGCCTGAACTATATTTTAGATGCCGAGCGCGTGCAGTCGGCGCTCGGGCGTGTGGCCGCGCACCTGGAGCCGGGCGGCGCGTTTATTTTCGATGTCAACACCGAGTACGCGCTGGCCGAGGGGATGTTTAATCAGTCCTGCACCCGCAAAGACGAGCCGCTGCACTACCGCTGGCGCTCCCGCTATGACCCCGTGACACGCCTCTGCACCGTCCGTATGAACTTTTCTTATGACCCTGGCGACGGGGTGCGGCAGCCGTTTACCGAAGTGCATCGACAGCGGGCATATCCCAAAGAAGACTTGACAAACTGGCTGCGTCAGGCAGGCTTCGCCGAGGTGTTTATCTACGATGCGTACTCCACGGACCCACCCCGCAAGCGCTCCGACCGGCTGTTCTTTTACGCCGTCAAAGCCATGACGGCTGCTTGAAGGGAACGCTTGCCCCTGTTTGTCTGTAATAGCTTTATGAACCCAATCCGCAGAACTCAGATGATCCTGTCCCGAATAACTCCTCTCGCCCTCTGCGCCGCCGCGTCCGTGTGCGCCGCGTCCCTCGCCCCGGTGCAGGCGCAGGGGCCGACCATTGTGTTCGTGGCGTCCGTGAAGGCGTCCCCGGCGACGGTCGCACCCGGCGGGCATGGCACGCTGACGGTGACGCTTTCGATGGCCCCCGGCTACCATATCAACGCGCACGCGCCGAATGACCCGAGCCTCATCCCGACGTCGCTGACGGCGGCGTCCGCCGGGGCCGTCTTTGGAGCCGCCCGGTACCCGGCGGCAAAGTCGATCAAAGTCAGCTATTCGCCGAAGCCGATCTTGGTGTATGAAGGCAAGACAACGGTTCAAGTGCCGTTCACAGTGTCCAAAGCGGCCAAACACGGCAAAAAGTTTGCTGTGACTGGCACACTCAGTTTTCAGGGCTGCAATCAATCGTCGTGCTTTGCCCCGACGTCTCTGCCGGTTCATGCAACTGTCGGGGTGAAATAGCCTCATGACACCCCCGTGGTTGCCCCCGCTCCGGCAGCTTTTTCTACTGGCTGTTCTCATTGCTGGGGCCATCGGCCTGCTGACTGTTCCCACGTCTGCCGCGCCGGTTCCGGCGCACTTCACCGTGTCGGCGATGCCCATGCCCGCCCGCGCCGGGGAGGCGGTCACGGTGACGGTGCAGGTAGCCGTGGACTCCGGCTGGCACATTTATTCGGTCGTGCCGGTCAGCGATGGCCCCTCCGCGACCGAAATCAAAGCCTTCGGCGACTCCGTTCCGCTCGGGCCGACCATGGAAGACGCGCCAACCAAGATGTTTGACGACAACTTCAAGCGCGAAGTCGGCTACCATGAGAAAACAGCGACGTTTCAGCGCCGCTTCAAGGTGACGGGGCCGACACAGAGCGTGACGCTGCATTATCAGACGTGCAATGACCACATCTGCCTGCCGCCAACCGATGTAAACCTAGCTTTGGCCACACCAATCGCGCCCGGCCCGGCGCGGGCCGCTTATGCACCGACACCAACGCCGGTCACGACCGGGCCTGTGTCCACGGGCGGCAAGACCACCGACAGCGGCCTCGGCCTCTTTCTGCTGGCCGCGCTCGGCGCGGGGTTGGTTGCTCTGGCGACGCCCTGCGTCTTCCCGCTTATTCCTATTACGCTGACCTCGTTTGTCAAACAGGCCGGCGGGGACAAGCGAAAGCTGGTGCAGCTCTCGGCGGGCTACGCGCTCGGCATTGTGCTTCTCTATGTCGCCCTCGGTGCGATTGTGACGGCCACCGTCGGGGCGACCGGTATCAACAACGTCGCGTCCAACCCCTATGTCAACCTCGGCATCTTCATCGCCTTTGTCGTCTTCGCCCTGTCGTTCTTTGAGACGATTCATCTCACGCTCCCCGCCAACCTATCCGCCCTGCAAAGCACGGCCAAGCAGCACGGCGGGCTGGTCGGGCTGGGGCTGCTCGGCATTACCTTTGTGCTGGCCTCGTTCACCTGCACCGCGCCGTTTGTCGGGACGCTGCTGGTGGCCGCCGCCGGGGGCGAGCGGTTCCGGCCCCTGCTCGGCACGCTGGTATTCGCGCTGGCCTTTGTGTCCCCATTTCTAGTGTTTGCCCTGTTCCCGCAGTGGATCGCCCGCATCCCGAAAGGCGGCCTGTGGCTGGCACGAGTGAAAGCGACGCTGGGTTTTGTGGAGCTGGCCGCCGCGTTGAAGTTTTTGTCTAATGCCGATCAGGTCTGGAACTGGCAGATTTTGACCGGCCCGGTGCTTCTCGCAGCGTGGGCCATTTTATTCTTCTGCGCCGCTTTGTACCTGTGGGGCACGCTCAAATTGGGTGTGGCGGGGGAGCTGGAAGAGCCGGGCGCGAAAGTGCCGCCGGTGCGGGCGGGCTGGGCGGTGCTGTTTATGGTGCTGGCCGGGTACTGCTTCTGGGGCCTGTCGGGCCGGGCGACGCCGCTGCTGGCCGCCTTCCTGCCACCGACCGGCTACGGGACCTCGGCTTCGGGGACCGGCTCGGATGACGGGCTGATTTGGCTGACCGATTACAAAACGGCGCTGGCACAGGCGAAAGCCGAGGGCAAGCCGCTGTTTATTGACTTCACGGGGGTGACGTGTACGAACTGCCGCTGGAACGAGAAGAACGTGTTCCCGAAGTCAGCCGTCAAGTCGGCTCTCGCCAACTTTGTCCGCGTGCGCCTTTACACGGACCGACCGGGCGACGCCGCCAACCAAAAGCTGCAATTAACCAAGTTCGGCGACGTGGCCCTGCCGCTGTACGGCATCGTGAACCCGGACACAGAAGCCGTGGTGAACAAGTACGCCGGGACCATCACGGACGCCTCCGATTTCACGCACTTTCTGACTGCCGCGCATCAGTCCGCCGCGCCGTCCGCGTCCGCATCAACGTTTGAGGCCCTCGCGCCGTGGGCGACCTATTCCCCCGCGTCCCTCGCGGCGGCACAGGCGGCGGGAAAGCCGATTGTTGTGGACTTCACAGCAGACTGGTGTGTCAACTGCAAAGAAATCGAGCATGATGTGTTCGAGAATGCCGCCGTGGCTCCCGGCCTCGCCGCAAACTTTACCACCCTGCGCTCGGACCTGACCAAATGGAGCAGCCCCGAGGCCGCCGCGCTGGAAAAGAAGTATGGGATTGCCAGACTGCCAACGATTATTCTGCTGAAACCCGACGGCACGGAGATCAAAACCCTGCGGATTACCGGGCGGCTGTCCGTGGCCGATTTCCAGAACCGGCTGAAACAGGCGGAAGCCGCCGAATAACCATGACCTATCTTTTCAGACAAACTAACCTCGCCGCTCTTGCCTTCGCTCTGCTTGCCGCCTCCGGGCCGGGCCGGGCGGCCCCACCGGTCAAGCCGCCGCCTCCGGCACGCGCCGCCGCGCCGCGTGTGCTGATGCTGAGCGGCGGCCCTGACCTCAAGCACAATCAGGTGGCGATTGAAAGCAATGTGCGCTATCTGGCCCGCCTCCTGCCGCCGGGGGCGACGACGCGGGTGCTGTTCACGGGCGGCAGCCGGACGACCAAAAATGTGCTGTATGAAGACGCACGGGGGCGGGAGCGATATCGCACGCCGCAGCTTCCCCGGCTGGACGGGCCAAACACACTGCCGCAGATTAAAGCCGAGTTTCAAACGCTGGCCGCTGGCCCAGCGGACCGGCCAATTCTGCTGTATGTGACCGGACACGGCAGCCCGGACTCCGATACGCTGGACAACAACGTGTTCGACCTCTGGGACGACGGCGAGATGAGTGTTCGTGTACTGGCCGCGCAGATGAAAACGCTGCCTGTGTCAACGCCCGTCACGGCAGTCATGGTAGAGTGCTTTTCGGGCAGCTTCGGCAACCTGCTGTTTGAGAACGGCGACCCGAAAGCCCCGCTCACGGGCCGCGATTTTTGCGGCTTCTTCGCCAGCATCGCCCCGCGCCCCGCCGCCGGCTGCACGCCCGCCGTCGATGAAGCCGATTACCACGACTTTACCGGCTACTTTTTCAGCGCCCTGAGCGGCGTGTCCCGCGTGGGGCAGCGTGTCACCGGGGCCGACTACAACAAAGATGGCCGGGTCGGCATGGACGAAGCGTTTGCGTATTCACTCATCCACGACGATTCGATTGACACGCCCGTCTGCACCTCGGACGTATTCCTGCGCCGCTTCGTGCCGGATGCGGACGACACCTGGACCAAGACCGGCTGGGGCGACATCCGCGCCTGGGCGACGCCCGCGCAGAAAGCCGCGTTGGATGGCTTGTCTTCCGACCTCGCGCTGAAGGGTGATGGGCGGCTGTCAGACAGCTACGCGGCGTTCCGCAAAATCCGTCTGGATGCCGAAGACCTGCCCACCGTGCATCTCATCCGTCTGGTCCGGCTGGCCCATACTGTCATTCTGGCCCACCGGCTGCTGACCTCAGACGCGCCTGCCGAAGCGCCGATTAAAGCCCGCTATGCGCGGCTGACGGCGCTGGAAGCGGGGAACTGTCTGCCGCCTGCCGCTCTCTCAGTTCACTGAACTCGTTGTTCCCACCGAAAGGTCATTACTCATGAGACCGGAAGTTAAGCCGTATCAGCCACAAATTGATATTCTGGTTCAGTTCGCGGAAGGAAAGATAGAGGGTCCGGCGCTGGATGTTGCTCTGAACACCGCGCCGATGCAGGCGCTGCTGGAAGTGTTTGTGGAGCCGCGCTACCCCGCCTCCACGAATTATTGGGGTAAGCTTCAGTGTCAGGATCGAGTCACGCTGCGCGGTTTGGTCAATTCTGAGGGAATAATAAACCTTTTTCTTGGACTCGCGCAGGTGGAGTTTCAGCCTGCTAATCGTTATACAAAGATTCTCTCGCTCCTGCTGAGGGCTGTCCCTGATTATATTGACCCTCCGCTGGAATATCTGACCGAACACATTGTGCCAAAAGACGCAGCTTTGAGCGACGCGCAAAAAAAGAAGCAGATTAAAGAGCGTTTGAATCAGGAGTTTCGCTGTATGGGCAAACCACCTAAGTGGATACAGTCGGCTGACTGGCCCATCTCAGGCAGCACACCGCTGGTTTTCGTCGGCCAAATTGCGATAGATGCCCCTGATTTTTTTCACGACCGGGGAGCAGCCTATCTCTTTTTCAACCCCGCCGACGGCAGCAACGAAACGGTGCTGCAATTCTATTGACGAAAAAAGCCCCCACTGTCACAACGCTGTGACGGCGGGGGCTTTTAAGATTTATCGCTTACTTGGCGGCGGCTTCATGCCGCTGCAAGGCAAGCTCGGCGCGGCGCAGACGCTCGCGGATTTCCTCGGAGCTGTCTGAGGTGGAAGCGTGGCGCAGATGCTCATGGACTTCCTTCAGGTGCTGGTGCTGCTGATCCAACGTCTGGTCTTCGACTTTGTCGGCGGTAATATTTTGGGTAGACATGATGCCCTCCTCTTCGAGTTATCTAATTTGGCATACCCGTTAGCCAAGCGCTTCAAACGCATCAATCAGGCCCGACACCACTTCGAAGCCGCCGTGCCAGAAGGCGGGATCGTCCAAATCTACGCCGACGATTTTGGCGAGCGTATGCGGCGTGTCCTTGCCCCCGGCACTCAGAAGCGTGAGGTACTTCTCGGCGAACGCCGGTCCCTGCTCCTGCGACTTGCGGTACAGGGACAGCGCGAACAGCTCGCCAAACGTATACGGGTACGAGTAAAACGGGGAGCCGTAGAAGTGCGGGATATAGCTCCACGACAGCGGCATCCGCTCGGACATTTCTAAGGCGTCGCCGTAAAGCGCGGCCATTTCGCCGCGCCAATGCTCCGAAATCTGCTCCGGGGTCAGCTCGCCCTCGGTGCGTCGCTGCCGGTGCAGGGTCTTTTCCAGACGGTAGCGGCCCGTGGTGGACATCGTGCCAACCACGCTGTCCAGCTTGTCGGCCAGCATCGCCCGCTGCGTTTCGGGAGACGCCCCGGTGCGGAGTTTGTCAAAGACCAGCATCTCGCCGAACAGGCTTGCCACTTCGGCCATCGGCAGCGTGCCGAACATATTGAAGTACAACTGCCCGCGTGAGAGCATTCCGTGGACGCCGTGGCCCATCTCGTGCGCCAGGGTCATCACATGGGGCAGGCGGCCCAGGAAGTTCGTGAAGATAAACGGGTGCGTGTCCGGCGTGGAGTACGAGCAGTACGCGCCGCCCTGCTTGCCGGGTCGGGGCGAAGCATCAATCCAGCGTTTGTCAAAAAACTCGGTGGCAAGGTCACGCAATGTGGGGGAGAAGGCCCCGAAAGCGTCCAGCACGATAGCTTGGGCCTCGGCAAACGTGAACGCTTCATCGGTCCCCGGCAGCGGGGCGTACAGGTCGTAGTCTTTCAGCGTGCCCAAACCCATTGCTGTTTGTTTCAGCGCATAGTAGCGATGGGCCAGCGGGTAATGCTCGACGGTGACATCCGTGACCAGTTCCACCGTGGCGCGGGGCAGCTCATCGCGCCGGAAGCCGGTTTCTTCAGGCGTGTCGTAGTGCCGGATTTCGTCGGACACGGCCTTGTCCTGCATCAGCGTGTTCAAAATAAATGTCAGCGTCTTCAAATTTGGCGTTGCCCCGGCTACAAACGCCTCGGAGGCCGCCTGCCGCACGGCGCGGTCGGGCGACGAATACAGGGCGGTCAGCTCCGGCTGATTAAGCTGCGGCGTCGTGCCATCGGGCAGGTGCGGCGTAAACACCGTCCGGGCGCGAACCTCCGTGCCAAGCCGCACAAAGGCGCGGGGGCCAGTCTCCGAGAACCGGGCCAGCAGAGTTTCCTCCACCTCTGAAAGCTGATGCGGTCGCCCCAGCCGGACCTGCGTGATATAGTGCTTGTAGTCTGACAGTACCGGGTCAGCGAGAAGAGGCTGAATAATCTCGTCGGCCACCCGCGCCAGCTCCAAGCGAAAGAACACGAGTGGCAGGCCAAGCCGCGTGGTCTCCTCGCCAATGCGTGTCATCAGCGCCCCGCGTGCCGGGTCGCTCGTGTCGGTGGAATACGCCAGCCGGGCATACATCCCCGGCTTGCCCGCCTCCATCCACAGGCTCTCGTAGTCCTGAATGGCTTTGAGCAGCGTGGCCGCTGTCAGGTCCGGGCAATCAATCTTGCCCACGTAGGTGTCCGCGAACGCACGGGCGCGGGCATCGGCTTCGGCCAGAGTCGCGTTGATTTTCGGGTCATCCGGCCCGGCAAAGAGGTCGCTCAGGTCCCAGGCGATTTCTTCTGTCTTTTCTTCTATGTTTGGCATAATGTTGGTTTTCTGGGTGCCGGGGGTTTCTACACCTCCGGCTCACTTCTTCGGGTTATCTTACTCCGAAAGCATATCCAGCAGCCGCTCGGCCACCTCGCGCTTGGTCAACAGGGGCAGGGCGGTTTCTACGCCGCCACGCCCCAGCAGGGTCACAATGTTGGTGTCGCCGTCGAAGCCGGCACCTTCCTGCGTGACATCATTGGCGACAATCCAGTCTAAGTTTTTGGCATCTAGCTTCTGCCGGGCGTGAGCAAGCGTGCCCTCAGTCTCGGCGGCGAAGCCGACCAGGGTTTGGCCGGGGCGCTTGCGCTGACCGAGTTGGGCCAGAATGTCGTCGTTGGCGGCCAGCGGCAGGGCCATCTCGCGGCCCGTCTCGCTTTTCTTTAGCTTCTGCGCGGCGGCCTCAGCGGGGCGGAAATCGGACACGGCGGCGGCGGCGATAACAACGTCGGCGGCCTCGGCGCGGGGCAGGACGGCGTCGCGCATCTCAGCGGCGGTTTCGACCCGCACGAACTCGACGCCGCCGGGCGCGGGCAGGGCGGTCGGGCCGGACACCAGTGTGACCGTCGCGCCCCGGAGACGCGCCGCCTCGGCGACGGCATAGCCCATCTTGCCCGAGGAGCGGTTGGAAAGGTAGCGCACCGGGTCAATCGGCTCCCGTGTTGGGCCTGCGGTGATTAACACGCGCTTCCCGGCCCATGAGTCGCCCCATGCCAGCAGGGCATGAATGGCATTAAAAATGGTCGGCACATCCGCCATGCGCCCGACGCCCTCGGTGCGGCAGGCGAGGCGGCCCGTGGTCGGCTCAATAAAGTAATAGCCGTAATCGCGCAGGGCGGCGAGGTTCGCCTGCGTCGCCGGGTGGTTCCACATCCCCGTGTTCATGCCGGGGGCAAGCAATATGGGCGCGGGGCAGGCCATCGCCGCCGCCGTCAGCATATCGTCGGCGAGGCCGTGCGCCAGCCGGGCAATGACGTTCATCGACGCCGGGACAATGGCGAACACGTCGCAGTGCCGCGCCAGCCAGATGTGGGCGATTTCGCCGGGGAACGGCTCTTCAAACGTGTCGGTGGGGCAGGGGTGATGGGTCAGGGCGCGAAGCGTGGCCGGCTGCAAAAACCGCGCCGCGCCCGCTGTGATGACGGGGTAGACTTCCACGCCGCTTTTGACAAGCTGCGAGGCCAAATCAGCGGCTTTGTAGGCGGCCACCGAGCCGGAGACGCCCAGAACCACGCGCTTAGGCGAGGGAAGGGTGTTAGACATAGACATCCCCGCTATGAATGCGGCAATGTTCGGCGCGAAGAACAGCCCGAATAGCATCTACAGCATCGTCAACATTGTCATTTGTAACCGCGTAATCATAGTGAGGCCGCTGCGCCATTTCCTTGCGGGCGTGCAACAGGCGCTTGGCAATCTGGTCCTCACTGTCAGTGCGCCGGTGCCGCAGGCGGCGCTCCAGCTCTTCGAGAGACGGTGGCTGGAGAAAAACAAGCACAGCGTCAGACGCCTTTTCCTGAACGATCAATCCGCCCTGCACTTCAATTTTCAGGATGACATCAATGCCCTGAGCGCGGCGTTCAGCCACCCAGGCGCGCGGCGTTCCGTAGTAATTGTCGGCGTACTCCGCGTATTCCAGCAGCTCATCGTGGGCCACCATTTCGTTGAAGCGGGCAGGGCTGACAAAGTGGTAGTCCACGCCGTTGACTTCCAGACCCTGACCGCCTTCTTTAGGCCGGGGGGGGCGGGTGGTAGTGGTGACGCACTTCTGAACAGGCCTCGGCAAATCGGGCCGTGCCAGAAGCGCATCCAGCACGGTGTCTTTGCCGACGGCGGAGGGGCCGGAGACTACAAGGAGCAGTCCGCCCCGGTCCGGTTCTTCCTCGCCCACGCGGGCAGGCGGCTCTGAGGCGGCAATCGCGGAAGTAATAGGGGTAATCACGCCGTATTATAGCACAGAATGGCGGAACGCAGAGTACGGAGAAGGCGAGGGGTTAAAACCCCTTGTAGTCGTAACTCCCAGCCCCGTTATGCTCAATCTTTGTTGCTTTTTGCCCCCTTGCCTTTTTTTCGCCGGTATGATATGATAACGAATACTTCCCGCTGAACTTGTGCCGCATTCATTGTTTTGTCTGCCATTCACCCTCGCTGCTGAGGGGAATGGTACTTTTTCGCATTGCTCGAAGGATTGCACCGCATGAAGAGCTTCCGCCGCGACGCCTGTGTTCTGGCCTGCCTGTGCCTGCTGACGGCCCTGTCTGCTCCGGTGTCGGCGCAGACGCCCAAAGTCAAAATTGACCCGGAAGCGGCCCAGAACTACAAAACCCTGGCCGCTGGGATCAGCCCGGCGCGGCTCGCTAAAACCATTGCCGACCTGTCTGCCATCAGCTACCCTGTGCCCAATCAGCCCGCCGGTGCGCCGGTGACGGCCCATTCACGCCTGGCGGGAACGCCGGGCGGCGATCAGGCGCGGGCCTATGTGCGCGGCGAGTTTCAGAAAATCTTCGGCGCAGGAAATGTCGCCGAGGAAGAGTTCCCTGTCACCATTCCCGCCGACAACGGCGCATCTGTGAAAGCGCCCGGCCTGCCGCGCCCGCTGGCCTTGCAGCCGCTTTGGCCGAACCTTGTCCGCACGTCTACACTCCCGTCCGGTGGCGTCGACGGCCCGCTGATCTATGCGGGCAAGGGCGACCTGCGGGCCTTCCGGGGCAAGCCCGTTGAAGGCAGCATTGTGATGCTGGACTTCAACTGCGGCTTTGACTGGGAGAATGCCGCCCGGCTGGGCGCGAAAGCCATTATCTTTGTCGAGCCAAGCCAGATACAGCGCGGCGAGGGCGAAACCAAGTTTCTGCGCCTGCCGGTCAACATTCCCCGCTTCTGGATGGGACGCGGCGATGCCGCCCTGCTGCAATCCGCCGCGCTGACGACGCCGAACTTCACTGTGCATCTGGAATGCGATAACCCGTGGAAGACCGGCACGAGCGCAAACATTGTCGGGACCATTCCTGGCTCCGGCCCGCTGGCGTCGCAGCATATCGTGATTGAGTCGTACTACGATTCCATGTCTGTTGTGCCGACGCAGGCCCCCGGCGCGGAAGCCGCCGACGGCATCGCGTCTCTGCTGGAGCTGGCCCGCGCCTACAAGGCGAACCCCCCGGCGCGGACCATTAATTTTGTGGCCTGCGGGGCACACTTTCTCGGCATTCAGGGCGCACGGATTTATGTTGACAAACATATCGATGCGTGGCGGCCTATCTCCGGGCTGGACTCGGTCAAGCACACGCTGTTTAAGAGCGCCCTGCCGGACCGCACCAATGTTCTGCTGTTCACGGGACTGGATTTGTCGTCGCAGACGGGTTCTGTGGGCGTTTTCTACAAAGGCTATTTTTACGACTACCGCGAGGATATTCAGGGCGACTTCTCGGACATCGGGCGGACGTTCCGTGAGAACGCCGAGAAAATCGGGCAGACGCTCGGCTTTGACCCTGCCACGGCGTTTGCCGACGGAATCAACGGCGTCAACGGCAAAAGCTGGCGCAACTATCTTCCCGGCGCCCTGGCTTTTGACGCGGAAGCGGCGACAATGGCAGGCGGCAAGGGCATCACGTTTGCCACGACCGATGATGGCCGGAACCTCGTCGACACGCCCCGCGATCTGCCGCCGGCGGTCAATGTCATTAACCTGGCTGCACAGACGCGCCTGCTGGCCTGCCAGTACTGGCACGTTTTCCATGACACCAATGACCCGAACAAAATCTCCGACCGCAGCAATGCCTCGCTGATGCCCGTCCCCGGCTGGCCCGCCTGGACCCGGCAGGGCCTGCGCCTCGGGTTCAGCCGCCTGACGGGCCGCGTCCTGCTGTTTGACCCCAAAACAAACTTTGTCCCGGACAAGCCCATCACCGAGACGCTGGCGGTGATCGGCAACGAAGAAACCACCATGACCGGTGTGCGCGGCGCACTGATTCAGGCCACCGCACCGGGCAGCGCCAAGTTTGATTTCCCCGGCCTGCCTCTGGTCATCTCCAACGGCATCAGCGGCCTGCGCTATGGACCGGGCAACAATCTTCATCTGGCTGCCTACCGACTGCATCCTGCCGACGATGGGGCGGGAAACCGGGGCGATGTGGACTACGCGCCGGATCAGGGCGTCAACGGCTCACAGAACTATCCGACTGAGTTTGATCTGACCTCGGACGCCAAAGAAACGCAGGTGATCGTCTTCCCCTGCATTGCCACCACGGTTTACGACCTGCTGGATCAGGCGGCGCTGAAGCGGCTGGCCGACATCAAAGTCTATGACGGGGCCTCAGACAGCGAGCCGCGCCAATATGGACTGGTGCGCGGATCAGGGCAGCTTGTACTGTTCTCGCCGCAGGATGCCACCACGCGCCTGAAAGTCGTGGCGGGCAACGGCCCTGCCACCCGGTTCCTGCTGATTAATGCGACCAAAGACCACCCCACAGGCATCGGCTACGCCGTCGGCACGCCCGCCGCCCGGCAGGCGAACTACACGTCGCCGCCCGACCCGAACAACCCCGACGACGCCGTCCGCAACGGCGCGATCAACAACACAGCCCTGCGTGTGGCCGAGGATATGTGGACACTGGACGATTTCCGTATCCGTAACCTCGCCAAGTTCCGCATTGTGCAGCTTGGCGACAAGACCAATCCGCTGACGTTCCTGCACGACGAGGCGCAGCGGCAGATGGGGCTGGCCCGGACGGCTTACGCGCAGCGCGATTATGAGCTGTTTGATGCTTACAGCCGTCAGGCCTGGGCCAACGAGTCCCGTGTCTACCCGCAGGCGCAGCAGACCGCTAACGACGTGGTACAGGGGGTCATCTTCTACCTGTTTCTGCTGATCCCGTTCGCCTACTTCCTGGAGCGCCTGCTGTTTGGCTATTCGGACCTGCGGCGGCAGCTCACAGCGGCGTTCGGCATCTTCATTCTCATCTTCGCTATTTTCTCGCAGATACACCCGGCGTTTTCGATTGGCTCGGTGAACCCGCTGATTATTCTGATCGCGTTCGTCATGCTGGCCCTGTCGGTCATCGTCTCGCTCTTGGTCTGGGGCAAGTTTGAGGAGCAGCTCAAGCAGTTCAACAAAAGCGTTTCGGGCGTGCACAAGGCCGACGTTGGCAAGGCGTCTATCGCGTTTGCCGCGTTCGCGCTCGGCATTTCCAATATGCGGCGGCGCAAGGAACGCACCCTGCTGACGTGTCTGACGCTGGTGCTTCTCACGTTTACGGTGCTGTCGTTTACTTCCATTGTCAACACCATTCGCTACAACGATGTCCCCGCGCCGGGCACGGCTCCGTATAATGGCCTGCTCCTGCGCCTGCCGACCTGGGACAATCTGGACTTCACGGCTTACCGCCTGCTCAACGATGAATACGGCAGCCGGTATGCTGTCGCGCCCCGCGCCTGGTTCTTCGGCGCACTGCCCGGCCAGCCGACGTTTCTGCACCTGACCCGCGCCCATCTAGGAACCGATGTCAAGGGTGTGGACGGCTTCACGCCGCAGGAGGCGCAGGTCACAGGGCTGAACAAATCGCTGATTGCGGGTCGGTGGTTCGCGCCGGGGGACACCTACGCCGCCATTCTCCCGAAAGGCGTGGCATCGAGTCTGCAAATCACACCCGCCGACGTCGGCAAAGTGAGCATCAATTTCAGCGGTGTGCCCTATTTAGTGATCGGCATTGTGGATGCCGACAAGTTCAAGGCCGTCAAAGACCTGGACAACGAGACTTTGACCCCGGTAGACTTCCAGGCGCAGCAGTCGCAGGGCAACACGTCGGCGGGAAGCGCGGCGTCGGCCTCGGCGTCGGCGGGCTTTCAGGAATACCTGCATTTGGACCCGGACAACGTGCTCTATGTGCCTTATGACACGCTGATCAACCTCGGCGGCAGCCTGGAGTCCGTGGCGATCAACATGGGCAAGGCCGGAACGGTGGGCACAGAGCTGAAAAGCCTGATGCCGCGTCTGGATTTAAATTTGTATGCCGGCCAAAACGGCCAGAACCACCGCTTCTCGGCGATTGGCGCGACTTCCTCGCAGGGCCTGGTCAACATCATCATCCCGATTTTGATTGCCGCCCTGATTGTCCTGAACACCATGCTGGGGTCGGTCTTTGAGCGGGTCAAAGAGATTGCGATTTTCTCGTCTATCGGCCTGTCGCCATCGAACATCGCCATGCTGTTTATCGCCGAGGCGCTGGTTTACGGCATCATCGGCGCGGTCTCCGGCTACCTCATCGGGCAGGCGCTGGCGTGGCTCATCGCACACTTCCATATCCTGCCGGGTCTTTACCTGAACTTCTCCTCGACCTCCGCCGAGCTTGCGATTGGGCTGGTCGTGGTCGTGGTGCTGCTGTCCACCATTTTCCCGGCCCGCAAAGCCTCGGAAGTGGCGACCCCCGCCGTGGACCGGACGTGGAAAGTGCCGGAACCGGACGGCGATCAGTGGCGGATTACCCTGCCGTTCGCCGTCGCGGGCGCACAGGCCCCCGGCATCAATCAGTTCCTCGCCGAGTGGTTCCGCTCCTATGAAGAGCAGTCGGTCGGGGACTTTTTGACGCAGGACATCCGCACCGGTGTTGAGACGATGCCGACCGGCCCCGGTTACCGCCTGTCAGGCCGCATCTGGCTGGCCCCCTTCGACCTCGGCGTCTCGCAGATGATCGCGCTGGACACCGCGCCGACCGACCTGGAAGACGTGTATGAAGTCAGCCTGAACCTGACCCGCGTTTCCGGCGACGTCTCCAACTGGAAGCGCGTCAACCGCCGCTTCCTGAACGTCGTCCGCAAGCAGTTTTTGATCTGGCGCACCCTGTCCGCCGCCGAGCGCGAGCGGTACTTAGAGATCGGCGGAGCCGCCGCCGCTGGCACGGCGACCCAGACCGCGTCCGTCGCCGAAGGGGCGGGGGCAGTTGCGCCTGCTTTGTAAGTTGTTATCTGTCGGAAGAAGGAGAATCGTGCAATGACCATCCACACATTCTTGAGCCGCCGCAGCCGATTTGCCAACACCCTCAGCGTGTTGCTTGCTTTGCTGATGCTTCTGCCGTCTTTGGCGGGTTTTGCCAAGCCGATGCAATCTGCCGCCGCCTCTCCTTCCGGTGATCCGGTAGATCGCCTTAAAGTCGGCGATGTCATTTGGGCAAAAAGCAATGCCACCGGCAAAGCAGAGTGGAAACAAATCATTCATTCCAGCAAGCGCACGGTTCCCGCTTTGCTGAACGTGCGACTGATCAATGCCAAAACCGGCAAAACTGCCGCAGAACTTACCTGTCCACTCGATGAGAAAGTGACGCTGAACAACGGCAAGCGCATCCCGGCGGCCCGGCTTGCGGTCGGCAACAGCATTATCACCCGTGCGGGACCTGTGTGCCGCGTCACGGCAATGTGGCTTTTGAAGCGTCCCGGCGGCTTCGTGCTGTCAGATGTGCGGGTAGGGCCGCTCTCGGTGGCACAGGCCAAGCGGCTTGCCGCTTTGCACTCAACACAGGCAAGGCTCCAACCTGCCTTGAATTTTGCAGGCTACGCCGCTCCCGCCAGCGCCGGGGGAGACACGCTCAACCCATTCTTATTTCAGGGGCAGCAATTCGACCCTGTCAGCGGCGACTACTACCTCCGCGCTCGTTACTACGACCCAACAATGGGCCGATTCCTGAGCCAAGACCCTTTTGCTGGTGTTGATGTTGACCCTGTTTCGTTGCACCGCTATCTTTATGCCAGCAATGATCCGGTAAACAAAGTTGACCCGAATGGTTTAGATGATTTGGGACAACTCGAGGCAGGTTTAGATGTAAATGCAGAGCTTGCACCGACCGAAGTGCAAGCCTCTGGACCCACAACTCTAGCAGGTTTGAACGCTACTTTCGGAATACCATATGGCTATGCAGGCACGGCAACTCCTTTGCTGTTTAGCAGTGTGAGCGGGGTGGCGTTACGACGCGCCGCTATAGTCATCGCAGGAGGTGTTTTAGTTTCTGCTCTTGGTGCTGGCTTTGGTGGTTCTCCCGATGCCACCCAACAAGTTGTGGACGGAGGCAGTGACGGTCATCACATCTTTGGCTATCATTACTCAATCATTCCTCCACAACAGTTTGCTGGTAGCGGATTGAGAGGGCCATCATACATTACTAATGCAGACGATCTTAGCCCCCAAGCCGCCCGCGCCACTTTACTAGGAGGTGCTAAAGGTCTTGGCCCTTTGCAGTATCGCTATACTGTGGTTATGGCGGACAACAATCCTTTGTACCCTATCACGTTTAACCCACAAGCACTGGGTGTTGGTGTTTACGAATACTTCCTAATCAATGGTTCTCCACCTGGTTCGGTGACTGAGGTTGCAACTTATGATTACCAGACGTACCAATGGACGTCAAGACCTTTTCCGTAAAGGATAGAGATGCTAAAATCGCTTGATGAAACCGTCCTCCTTTACGCTGGAAAGCCTCTTTTTGTCAAAGTACATTATGGGTGGGGGTGGCAAAGAACGGAGCCGAGTCGTGTTGCCCAACCGACCGAAGCCCCCCCTGATTTTGTTTTGAGAGTTGTAGAGTTTTTCGAATGGGAAGGCGTACTTCGAGGGGGTGTTGCCAAGGTTGAAGAACCTGATCATGTTTTTAACGGCTACTGGGTGGTTTTCTACACCAGACCATTAGGAAGCTATAATTTCACAGATAACCCTACGACATATAGCATCCAGATTGGTCTAAATGAGCCAAGAATGCTTGATCCTTCTGAGGACCCAGAACTTGCCAAGTATTGGCCCTTGTGGGAGTTCACAGGTGAGCCACAGGTGCTTGGGTTTGGCATGATTGCTGCTTCACCCGAAGACATTGCTAGGTGGGAGGAAAAAAACACCATCAAGCCAGGGCAGCCACATGATGCCAAAATCTTATAATGCTTACAATGAGAAAGCAAAAGTGGCAATTGCTAAACTATGTTTTATTGTCTCCTATCGGCTTAGAGCGGTTGTACAGAACCGGAAGTGTGTCTGATTTAGTCAGGGAAACGCCTTGTCTAATCTATTTAGGTGTCATCCCGCCTTTGCATATACTGAACCAATTACTCCAAAAGGGGCGGCAGGACGCAGGTATGAGCGGGGGGGGCAGAGTGGCAGCCATTTCTGATAACTGAGCAAGAATTTACTGCTCTTGTTGAAGATTTAGAAAGCTACCCCGGAAAGAGTTACCGTTTCGTTCAGCCTCCCGCTGATTTGACAGAATATGATGACTGGTGGCATTGGGTGTTAAGTCTGCGCGAGCAGAACCAATGAAGCATACTATGAGCCTCAAATTCAATGTCACTTTAGACCGGGACGAAGACGGGGTGTGGGTGGTGGAGTGCCCTGCAATTGCTGGCTGTGTTAGTCAGGGCGGAACGCGGCAAGAGGCGCTTGTCAACATTGAAGATGCCATTGGCCTGTGTCTAGAAGTTCGTGCCGAACTCGGAATGCCATTGACACAATGAACGCGGCTGACAATGATGCCACGGGTTGAAATCCGAGGCTTGGAAGTGCCCACCGTCCAGGGGACGTAGGACCGGTCAGCGCGGGTATTCCTCTTTCTTGTGTCCCCTGGACACTGGGTTTTTGACAGCCTCGGGTTTCAACCCGTGGCTTCTGTATCTTTCATATTCGTTTTCAAGGAGAAATCGCCCCCGTGGCAGTGCAGCAGAAAAATCAGCGCGGTGACAAAGACCAGCGCGGCGAGTCGGCAGACATTGAAGCCGCACGGGAACGGTCCGCCGATACGTCCGGCGATGAAGGCGGACAGAATATCCAGTTTGAGAACGGGTTCACCGGCAAGGTGATGATCGGGGCGCTCTTTGTGTGCCTCATCATGCTGCCGGGGGCTATTTATCTTGGGCTGGTCGCGGGGCAGGGCCTCGGGGCGGCGGCGCAGTGGGTGACCATTGTGCTGTTCTCAGAGATTGCCCGGCGCTCGTTCCTGCCCCTGAAGCGGCAGGAAATCTACTGTCTGTTTTACATGGCGGGGGCACTCGCCGGAAGCGGCTTCGGATCGCTGCCGGGCATCTCCGGCGGGCCGTTCGGGGCGTTTATTGCGACGCAGTATATTATGCAGTCGCCCGCGATGGCGAATGTCGTGCATTCCCTGCCGCACTGGATTGGGCCGCAGCCCGGTTCGCCCGCCTACGCGCACCGAAGTTTAGTAGACCCGGCCTGGGGCATTCCCATTCTCGTCATGGTGCTGGGGCAGATTTTCGACCGCATGAAGTGGATGGGGCTGGGCTACCTGCTGTTCCGGGTCACCTCGGACATCGAGCGGCTGCCGTTCCCGTTCGCGCCGATTGCGGCCTCGGGGGCCACTGCGCTGGCGGAAGCCTCTACCAAAGAAGATTCGTGGCGCTGGCAGGTGTTTTCGACGGGCACGGTCGTGGGCCTGATTTTCGGGTTCTTTTACCTTGCCGTGCCGATCTTTACGGGCGTCGCGCTGAACAACCCGATTACCATTCTGCCGATCCCGTTTGTGGACCTGACGCCGAATACCGAGCGCATCCTGCCGACGGCGCTGACGGGGTACAACCCGGACCTGAACCTGATTTTGCTGGGGTTCATCCTGCCGTACTCTATCGTGCTGGGCGGGTTTATCTCCTCGGTCGGGGCGCAGATTGTCGCCAATCCATTCCTGTACCATCTGGGTCTGTTCCCGCACTGGGTTCCCGGCTCGCCGACCATTCAGACCAAAGCGTCCATCGACTTTGACTTCTGGATGTCCTTTGGCATCGGTACGCAGCTCACGATTGCTGTCTTAGGGCTGGCCGCCGTCGGCGCGGCGGTGGTCAAGGCGCGGAAGACGGAGCGGACGGCGGAGCGGGGGAGCCTCGGCAAAGTGCCCGAAGGGCGCGGCGACTTCCCGTGGTATTATGCCCTCGGCGCGTGGTTTACGGCGACGGTCGGCTATGTGTTCCTGAACCACTGGCTCGTGCCGCTGTTCCCGGTCTGGATTATCATTTTCTACGGCCTCGTCTGGACGCCGCTGAACTCGTATGTCTCGGCGCGTCTTGTCGGTCTGACCGGGCAGGGTGTCTCGTTCCCGTTCCTCAATCAGGCCGTCGTCCTGCGCTCGGGCTACACGCGGCCCGACATCTGGTTTGCGCCGCTGCCGCTGAATGACTACGGCGGGCAGGCGCAGAAGTTCCGCGAGATTGAGCTGACCGGGACCAAGTTCACCAGTATTTTAAAGCTGGAAATCTTCATGCTGCCGCTCATTCTGATCACGAGCTTTGTCTACTGGGGCTTCCTGTGGCATACGAACGATATTCCGAGCGCCCAGTTCCCCTACGCCCAGAAGTTCTGGCCGCTGTCGGTCATTCAGCTTTCCATCTGGACGCAGATCAACTCCGGCAACGGGGCCAACTGGGCCTTGCACGCGATTAAAGGCCCGGTGATTGGCTACGGCGCGGCGGTTGCTACGGCGATGTATGCCGCGACACTGGTGTTCAAGTGGCCGCTAATGTTCTTCTACGGCTTCATCGGCGGCATCGGCAACATCCCGCACAACACGATCCCAACCATGATCGGAGCTTTGCTGGGCCGGTATTACTTCTCCAAGCGGTTCGGCCTGGAACGCTGGCAGCTTTACACCCCGGTCCTGCTGGCGGGCTTCGCCTGCGGCACGGGGCTGATTGGAATGAGTGCGATTGCACTGGCCCTGATTGGCAAAACCGTGAACTTCCTGCCGTTCTAGGGTCGGCCCCCTAGCCCCCAATTCTGGGGGAACCGGACAAATACAGAACAAATACAGACCGGACAGGAGCGGAAGGAGGGCAGGGGCAAGCTCTGCCCCTACTCGTGTCCCCCCATTATTGGGGGCTAGGGGGTCCTAACCCGGCACTTCCAGCGGCATAAACTGCGTACAAATAACTGTGACAACACTCGAACAAACTGGCAATAGGAAACGCGGCACGGCCCGCATGGACTGGAAAACGATGGGCTGGCAGGGTGTCACCCTGCGCGTCCCGCCCGCGTGGAACCTCGTCTCCTATGGCGGCGACGTCAAAGCGGGCAACCTGCGCCTTGACAACGGCGAGATGGGCACGAAAGGCGTGCTGGGGCTGGATGTGCGCTGGATACCGATCAAGGGCAAGCTGACCGATGCCGACATCGAAAAGCGGCTGGACCAGTACTTAGACAGCATCGTCAAGAGTGCCAAACGCACCAAGCTGCCCGCAACGACGCAGACCAAGCCGCTGGAAGATGCCGCGCACGCCGAGAGGGTGGGGACCCGGTCGTTCGGCTGGAAGGCGGACCGCAAGGCGGTCGGGCGCATCTGGCACTGCGGCGAATGCGGGCGGGTATTGATTGCTCAGGTGGTCGGAGACCCTCGCGGGGACTTCGGCAGCGTGGCAAACGAGGCCCTGAACACGCTGGAATGCCACCCGGAGGACTCGAACTGGCGCACCTGGTCGCTGTATGACCTGCACACGGCGCTGCCCTCGGACTACCAACTGGGGTCGAAGCTGCAACTGATGAATATCTATGTGCAGCTTCCGTTCGTGCGCGGGCTGACGCAGGACACGCTGACGGTGGAGCAGTGGGGCGTCGCCAATGTGCAGCTTCGGGGGGCTTATTTAGATCAGTGGTTCCGGGACAAGAACCGGGCATTGGAAGGGCAGATCAAGTACGAAGCCCACGAAAGCGAGGCGCAGGGACACCCGGCGCTGTCTCTGGTGGGGCGGCGTAATAGCCTGGCTTTCTGGGCGGGGCAGGGCATTCCGCAGCTCACGCGCCTGCAAAAGCCAGCCACCTATTTTGAGGCGCGGGTGTGGGAGTGCCCGGAAAGCAACAAGATTTATCTGGTGCAGTCCTTTAGCCGCCGCCCGCAGCCGGACGTGGTGCAGGAGATTGTCGAGCGCACGCGCTGTCATAGCGGGTAAGGTGGGCTGAGACAGCATAGCAGAAGGAGACCCATCCATGAAAGAAAAAATTGGTGCCGTCGCAATTAGCTTGAAGATAGCAGACACCCAAGCCCTCTTCATTTTGATATCCGCCGAGGGAACGGTCAATCGTAGTGGCACTGGGACGATAAACAATTCTGAACACGATCTGCTTATTGGCGTGAGCCAAGATCGTCTATTTCAGCAGTTCATGGACGGAGTGGATGAGGATATTTTTCAGTACACCGGCAGCTATACCTATCCTGACCCTAAAGGGCAGCTTTGCACTCTTACGCTTTCATTTCAAGTTTCTCCAGGCGCAGACGGGCGAGACAGTATCGGCTTCATGTTTGTCTATGGCTCCGAATCGGAAGGCCCAAACCGGCGAATCAATCAGATGGTCAGAGAGGCAGTGCGTCTCACTGAACCGTGGTACGAACAGCAGAAACAAATGGTGAAGAAGGCCCATGACAGTCCAGCGCAGGCAGCGCCGATGTTAAAAGCCTCCCGTTTTTTAGAGAAGCTGTTTCGGCCCAAGTAAGACAAAGTTATGGCACGAAACAAAGTTTGGGAGATTGTTCAGGAGGCCCTGCCGTTCCTCGGAAAGCGGCGCAGCGGGATGCCGCGTGAGCGGCTGCTGGCCCTGCGCCCGGCCCGTGCGGGAGAAGTCTCGTGGGAGCACAAGCCCGACGACTCGCCCGCTCCCGGCGCGGCGCTGACTGTGCCCCGGCGCGAGGAAGGGCTGCGCCGGATGCTGGCCCGCGTGCTGAAAGTGCCTAACACACGCACGATTGAGCTGGATGAGTTCGGCACAAAAATCTGGGAGCAGTGCGACGGCACAAGCACCGTGGAGCAATTAGTACAGTTTACCTGCCGCGAGTATACGCTGAACCGGCGGCAGGGCGAGGTCAGCGTGGTGGCGTTTATGCGGATGCTGGCACAGCGGGGCCTGATTGGCTTCCCGGCGGGCGGCAGCATTTTAGGCGGCAAAGAGATGGCAAAGGAGACAGGGAATGGCGACAGCCAACCAAAACAGCGCGGGCGAAGTGGACGGACCGCGCCCCGGCGGCGGTTCTAGGAAAAGCGCGAACACGAAACTTGGCGTCAAAACGCAGGTCAACCTGACGTGGGCCAAAGCCATTCAGATTGCGATGAACTCGCTGAAAATCCGGTTCTGGCGGTCCATGATCACCGGCGCGGGCATCTTTTTGGGCATCGCGTTCCTGTGCTTTTCGGGGTCGCCCATTTTGATCCTTTACGCGCAGCACAAGCTGGGTGTCAGCGCGGATTTGAACCGGCAAATCTGGCTGGTCATCATGGCACTGCTGGTTTGCACGGTGGGAATCACCAACTCGATGCTGATGTCGGTGTCGGAGCGGTTCCGGGAGATCGGGACGATGAAGTGCCTGGGGGCGCTCAACTCGCTGATTGTCCGTTTGTTCCTGATTGAAGCGTTGTTTATGGGCTTTGTGGCGTCGTCCGCAGGGTGGGTGCTGGGCTTTTTGGGCCTGGTCCTGGTGCGCTGGGCCACACTGGGCTGGGCAGAGGGCGTGGCCGCGATGGGGGCGTTTGTGGTATTCGGCTCGCTGGTCGCCTGCGTGGTGATTGGTGGCCTGCTGACGCTGATTGCGGCCCTGCTGCCCGCGCAGCGAGCCGCGCAGATGCCCCCGGCGGCGGCGCTTCGGACAGAAGTTTAAAAGGAGAAATCAAAGTTGTCAGCAACGGAATATATTGTCCGCACCAAAGATGTCGTCAAAGTGTTTACGCTGGGCGAGGAAAAGCTGCGGGCGCTGGACGGGGTCAATGTCGACATCAAGCGCGGCGAGTACATCTCGATTATGGGGCCGTCGGGGTCGGGGAAGTCCACGCTGTTTAACGCGATTGGCGGTCTGGACAAGCCGGACAGCGGCAGCGTGTTTATCAACGATGTAGACATGGCGCAACTTGACGCCGGGGAGCTGGCGTATCTCAGATGCCATACGATTGGCTATATTTTTCAGACGTTCAACTTGATTACGGTGATGACGGCGCTCGAAAACGTCACCCTGCCGACGATTTTTGCCGGGACGCCGACCGATGACGGCATTGCGCGGGGCATGGAGCTTCTGGATATTGTCGGCCTCGGGCATCGCTACCATCACAAGCCGTCGCAGCTTTCGGGCGGTCAGCAGCAGCGCGTGGCGATTGCCCGGTCGCTCGCAAACAACCCGAGTATTATCCTGGCCGACGAGCCGACGGGAAACCTCGACTCGAAGACCGGCGAAGAGATTATTGCCCTCCTGCGCCGCCTGAACAAAGAGCAGGGCGTGACGATTATCACGGCGACCCACGATTACAAAATGGTGGACGTGTCCGACCGGGTCATCTGGATCAAAGACGGGCGCGTGGAGAAGATTGAAAACCGCGCCGACATCAAGCTCAGTGTCGGCGGTATGGCCGGAGAGAGCGACCACCTGGCAAGCATGGTGGAAGTGGACGCGGTGGGGGTGTAGAGGTGACCGGCACTGGAAGTGCCGGGTCTCCTCAGCCCAGCTTGTACACACTCAGTGTGCCGTCGCCAGTGTAGACGAGCAGGACCCGGCCATCGGCAGAGAGCTTCGTGTCCCGGATACGGCCCGGCAGGGGATAACTCTGGCCGATGCGGCCTTCGCGGCTGAGGCTGTAGAGGGTGTGCTGACCGTCGGAGACCAGCACTGACCCCGTAGGCCCGAGCGCCACGAGTGCTGGCGAAAACAGCAGACCGCCGCGCTCCCAGAGGGTGTTGCCGTCGCTGTCCAGAAGCCGCAGACGGTGTTCCGACAGCGTCTGGCCGCCCCGGACAAGCTGGCGCAGGTAGGACACGGCGACGAGCTGGCCGTCGCGGCTGATCTGGGCGCGTGGAAAGAACGCATCCGCGCCGAGCGCCGACTGCCACTGCGGGCTGCCGCCACCGTCGGAGCGCCATAAAAAGAGGGTGGGGTCGCCTTCGCGGATGTTGCCGGAGGCGATGCCGAGGATGTAGCGGCCATCGCCGGAAATCTGCGCGGTGAACAGCTTGTCGGCCATTTTCTGCTGGCTGACGGCGTTCTCCGGGTACGTCCACAGGCGGACGCCACGCGGGGTGTAACAGGAAACGCCGCAGACGTCCCAGGTTCCGGTCACGAGATACGAATGCGCCGTCGTGAAATCCACTGAACTGCCGATGCCATCCAGCGGCCATTTCTGAATGCGCTTGTCCTTGTGCTTGTAGGGCTGCTCGCTCAGCACATAATGGTACAGCGTCCTGCCGCCGGTAACGACGCCCGCGTAGCAGCCATCAGCGGACAGCTCGGCGTCCCACACCGCCCCGTCCAGTGTCCGGTGCGAGAGCGTGGTCCCGTCAGCCCCGCGCAGGAGCGTAAAATCCGGCTGCGCCGGGTCGAGCGGGGACCACGCGGCGACAAACGACCCCGAGGCGCTGACCGCGACTTCAGAGGCATTCGCGGCGGCGTGCACCCACAGCGGCTGCCTCGGCTGCGTGCGCCAGTGCCAGAGCGAGACCGCCCCCTTGCGCCCGCTTGCCAGGACGATCATTTCCCCCTGCGGCGACAGGGCCGCGCCCCGGAAGCCCGCCACCGGGCGGCTCCAGAGCAGGGTCAGCGGCGCGGCAGCGGGGGCGGCTTTGACCACGGCCGCCTGCGTCCGGTCGGGCCGCATCAAAGCAGCCGTCAGCCCCAGCACTCCCAATGCCCCCAGCGGCGGCACGATCAGCCAGCGATAGATTTTTTTCATTAAAAGCTTTCAGAGCAGGCTCAAAAAGAGCTGATGCACTCGGCTGTCCCCCGAAAGCTCCGGGTGAAAGGCGCTTGCCAGTATCTTGCCCGAGCGCACGAAAACCGCCCGCCCGTCGTGCACGGCCAGCGTTTCCACCTCCGGCCCGACTTCGGCGGCGTAGGGGGCGCGGATAAAGACCGCCCGCACCGGCTCCAGCCCCAGCATGGGCACATCGAGCGCCGCTTCAAACGAGTCCACCTGCCGCCCGAAGGCATTGCGGGCGACCGTGATATCCAGCAGCCCCAGTGTCGGCTGCCCGCCCCGCTCCCCGGTCCCGGCCTGAATGTCTCGCGCCAGCAAAATCATCCCCGCGCAGGTTCCGTAAATTGGTTTCCCCGCCCGCACCGCGTCCTGAATGGCCGTGTCCAGCCCGTAGCGGGCCATGAGCTTGCCGATGGTGGTGCTTTCGCCGCCGGGCAGCACGATCCCGTCGGCCCGCTGAATGTCTTGCGGCATCCGAGCCGCGTAGGCGTCCGCACCGAGGCTTTGGAGCATCGTGATATGCTTCTGAAAATCGCCCTGCATGGCGACGACGGCGATTTTGGGGACAGTCTTTGGAGCAGTCTCTTCTGGCATGGAGATATTATAGCATATTGCGAGGAACCCGGCATTGGAAATGCCGGGCTATTAGTAACAGGAGAAAGTCGCTCCGCGACTCAGGACTAGCTCATGGAAGCTGTTCCTCAGTCGCGGAGCGACTTTTTCCGTTTGCAAGTAGACCAGCACTTCCAGTGCCGGTCACTCCTAAAAATGCTGCGTGTCCTTGTCCCAGGCGCTCGTCTGCCAGTTGTCCGGGGTGTCGGCAGAGGGCAGCCAGGCGGGGATGGAGAACATCAGGATTCCGCCGAGCGAGACCACATACGGCTCGTAGAGGGCGCGAAGGTCGGTCAGCTTCTGGTCGTCCTCGGGGCCGTCGCAGAGGGGCAGGCCCGCGCCCGCGAGGGTCTGTCGCAGGGTCAGGAGGTCTTCCGGGGGAAGGCGGTCAAGCAAATCTTCGGCGGGCGCATAGTTGACGACATAGGCCAGGTCGATGATGGCATGGCGGCACATCGCCAGGGTCATCCGGGCCTGCCACTGCAGTTCGCACTGCCACTGCGGGCTGCCCGGCACGCCCACCAGCAGCAGTGTGCAAGTGTCCATCACAGCGGTCAGCGCACTCAGCCACGATTGATGGTCATGCTGCGAGCGGTAGTACATCAGGACCGGGTACGACAGGTGCGATTCCAGCAGCTCCGACGCCCACCGCTCCCAGTCCGCCAGCAGGGGTGTCAGCCCCGCCATGTGGTCGCCCTCGGCATGGCGGCGCAGCATTTCGGTGGCCGACGGCGGCGACGAGGCGCGGGCATCCAGCAGGGAAATAATCGCCTCGCGCCGCGAAAACGCCTGATACAGCACCGGCAGATAGCCGATGACCACGGCCAGGAACCCGAAGCCGACCCCGGCCTCGGTCACGGCCAGAAACCGCGCAACGTTCGTATGCGGCAGAACGTCGCCGTAGCCGAGCGTGAAGAACGTCACGCCGCTTTCATACAGCGCCGTTTGTATCCGCGTCATCCCCTCCACGCGGGTCAGCGCATGGGGGATGGCATACTGCATCAGCGCAAACCCCGTCACGAGCAGGCAGGCCCAGAACACCAGCAGCAGCGGCAGGGACAGCGGCCCAAAGTACGCCAGAAGCTGCTGCCGCCTCCCATCCGGCGTCCGCCGGGCAATGGCGGCAACCCCCGGCCATAGCGACCGGTAAAACCCCCGCGTCAGCCGAAAGCCTCGCGTGATGGAGCGGGGCAGAATGATCGTCTCAAAGCCTTCCCAGACCACGAGCAGCACGAGAAACAGGCCAAACAGGCCGGTGAGGCCAGTCAACAAAGTCATGCCCTACTTAACGCATGAACGCTCTAGTGGGTTCCAACTGTTATTTTGGGCAGACAAAACAAAAGCCACAGAAGACCATGATCTTCCGTGGCTGCACTTCAATCCAGCGCTTGTTGTTTCAGTTAACTGGAAACACCAACATTGAAAGTGACGTTGTATCTGGTGTTTCCATCACGGAATGTTGTCGTGACAACACTTGAGCCAGTATCAGAATTGTCTGAGTTGGCATAAACCGAGGCGGGTGAGGTATCACTCGTGGTGTCACCCGACGAGGTAAACGAAATAATATCGTTTGGATTTACGAACAGAGACTGATTGGTCTGCGTAAAAGTTGCCCCGCTGTCTGTCGAAATGAATGTGTAAAGCTTCACCGAATTTTTGGCTGAACGCGAGATATAGGCAGAAGTGTTGTCACTGCCATCGCTTTGGTCCGTGAGCCGATACTGTGTTGTCGGACCGCCGGTGCAGTTGACCGTGGTTGCTTGCGCGGCATCTTTGTTGGGCATAACTGCCGCGACAGAGCCGAGGAGAATAAAGGTCAAACCGGCGCGGGTGAGTCGCTGTGAAAGTTTCATGGTTGTTTTGTCCGTTCACGAAAACCGTGGACAGCAAGGGGCTGGCCGTCTGCGTCCTTGCCAAAACTGCTGGTAGGTTGCTTCTATTATACCAAGCCTGCACCGAATTACAACAGGTTTTATTGCAAACGTTGCGTGGTTATGGCGTTTATTTTATGGATTGTGGGGAAATTACGTAAAAATCAGGAGGGGAGGCCCCCCCGCCCCAATTCTGGGGAGCCAGAGCCAGAGCAGGAGAAGAACCGGAGTGGGAGGCCCCCTAGCCCCCAATTCTGGGGGAACCGGATAATGAGGAACAGGACGGGCCATTTCCTAACTGTCTGGCTCCCCAGAATTGGGGCGGGGGGGC
>JAABUK010001648.1_pt1 | contig 41959 bp, 45 predicted proteins | sample 5559141 | NCBI WGS metagenome assembly JAABUK01 (sample SAMN10711869, study PRJNA513367) | rock metagenome | isolation source: Antarctica rocks | place: Antarctica: Victoria Land, Pudding Butte nord | collected 2016-01-03 | reverse complement strand
CATAGCCCCCCCCCCTCCTCGTCAACGGTATATGCATCTAATCAAATCAAAGATTTCAAACTCAAGGATACCGTAAGTCTAGCTGTCTGTTTCAAGTCAGACGTCTATCTCTATAGTCTGCGGTTCTGGTTATACTGACGCCCAACGAATAGCTCTATACTACGCAGGCCTGATACCGCAGAGCCAGTAATGGTGACCACCCATCTGTCCTATCCTGTCCTATCCACGACTGAAACTCACCCGTAGATTTTATCGTCAAACCTCCCGAATCTCTCCCTCCCCTCCGCCCCCTTGTTCACAAAAACACTAACACTACACCCTCCCACTGGAAACTTCCCCCACCCATCCTGCCCAATAACCACCTCCCCGCCCTCCCAGCCCAGCACATCAGTCCACACCTCCCCGCCATGCACCTCCCCAACAAACATCCTCTTCTCCCCTTGTTCCGCATTACTCAACAAGACCGCAGACCCATCCCTACGATCCCACGTCCCCCTCCTCACCCACCCAATCAGATTCGGCTCATCAAAGTAATCATTCTGCTCGCCATACGCGTACAATTTCCGGGCGAGGCACAAATCGGGGATTTTGCCTTGCGCGGAGGGCGGGAGCCGGTTGTCCGCTACGCCGCCGCGGAGGCCGTAGACGTCGCCGTAGAAGATGCAGGGGTAGCCGGATTGGCGGAGGAGGATTAGCGAGTAGGCGTGGATGGTGAACCAGGGAGAGATGGGGGCTGCGAGGGCTTGGGAGGGTTGGGTGTCGTGGTTCATTACTAGGGTCTGGGGTTGGAGTGAGATTGTTAGTACTTGTGTGTTGGGGAGGGGAGACGGTAAGGTGGAGGGGAAAGGGTCGGGCAACATGATTTGCTACGGTACTCACTACAGCGTTGTACGGCTCGACCTGGACGAGAGTTTCATCAAAAACCTGCCTCAAATCCGCCTTATCGCCCTGGGAGATCCGAGAGAAATTGTACACGAGGGGCGCGTCAAATAGCGAGAATTTATGCTGCATCTTCTCCAGGTACGTCGTCATATCCGGTAAGCTGGTCTTCCAAAACTCCCCCACCATGAACCATCCCTCGCCGACCGTCTCGTCGAGGTGACGGATGAATTCGAGGAGGAATTGTTCCGAGAAATGCTTAATGGCGTCGAAACGGAAGCCCTTCAGTTTCAACTCCGTGCCGATCCACACACCCCATTTCTTGACATCTTCTTGGACTTCTGGGTGGGCGAAGTCGACGTCGGCGAACATGAGGTAGTCGTAATTTGCGTTTTCACTGTCGACGTCCTTGGCCCATTCTTTGTTGTCGCCGATGATCTTGTAGATGGCCTTCTTCTGGCTTGAGGCATTGTAGTCTGTGCCGGAGAAATGGTACCAGTGATACTTGAGCGATGAGTATTTGTTGTTGCGGGAGGGAAAGTGGAATCCGAGCCAGCCTTCGATTTCTTGGGGATCAGACACATCTTTCAAGCGATCTGGTGGCATAATATTAGCAGCGTCTTGGGACTGGTGGAGTCAAAGCGCACTGCTAGGATCTACCTCGACAGCCTTGCACTTCTCCGTACTGTCTGCGGCCGCCTTGTGGTTCAGCACCGCGTCCCAGTATATGCCTATACCGACCTCGTTGGCCTTGTTGACCAGCTCTGTCAGCTCTTGCTTCGTTCCCCATTTCGTGCCGACGGAGCCTTTGGCGTCGAATTCGCCCAGGTCATATAGATCGTAGATATCGTACCCGTTGCCGGAGGGGCTGGAGGCCTTGCAGCCCGGTGGAATCCAGAGATTGTCGATGCCGGTTTTCTTGAGATTGGGAAGGACACGTTGGAGTCGCTTCCAGTGCTGGTGGTCATCGGGAACGTACCATTCGAATCCTGCCCAGAAAACGTATGAGCAGACGGTATTTCGAGGTAGTTTATGTTCCCAATTGGATCTCCGCCCACTCGCAGCAGGGTCTCATATGCATACCTTGCATCATCGTGAAGTTTTCGGGGGTGGGTTGTCGGTCCTCGCCTGTCCCAGGTGCCTGTGTCTGACCTGCAAGCAGGAGGGTCAATTAGTACGTGTGGGCCAAGAGGTACAGTACAACAACATTGCCATACCTGGAAATTGGTCCCATGATGGCTGGGATTTGCTGGGACCGAAGAGCCGCCTGTAGAAGTTCCTTCGTTTGAAGTCAGCCATGCTGTATTTCCAATTGGAAAAATATCAGAAGGCGATGCAAATGCTTGATCCTGCGGGCGCGAGATACGAAGAGGAGATCCCAGAAAGAGCAAGCAACAGCACTGTTGAGAATGGTGAGAATTACCATAAGTAAGTGCGGCTGACCGACCTTCTCTCAGCCCATCGGAAGGTGGAGACTGAGAGCCTGTTTCCTGCGTATCGGTAAGTATTTGTTGACCATGGTAGGGCCGAGCCTCGATCAGGGGTCTTTCAAAGGCTATTAAGCGATGGTGTTGAGAGACCTCCAGACGGTGCCACGTGCATCTCTATCAATGCTCAACCAATTTTCACGCTTCCGGGAATGCTTTTCCTGCTTCAAGGACACACCACCACAACACCCCACAACACCACACCCTACGCAGGCATGCAGCTTCGCACAGAAGCGTTGATGACTCGATTACTCAGGTACATGGCCTCCCCTGTTTGGTGCTTGCATTGGTTCGACCTTCTCGTGCCATTGGCGTTCCTGCTTTCCACAGCACACAAGCCCCGTTTGCGTGAGTGCCGGTAATATGGAGGAACAGCAACAGCAAGCGATGCAATTGACGCAAGACAGAGCACGTCTGAACCCGAGCAATGCTATGTCACGGAGATGATAGACTCCCGCGGTTTCTAGCACAGATTGTCCGTACTTCTGGACCGTATCTATAAGCCATCTGGATGTACCACTTCAACTGTGGCTTCTGCAACGGCTACGTTCTGGTACACTCACATCTCTTTTATCGCGGTCTGGAGATACCATTACCCCTGAGGAATTGTCAATAACAAACCACCCTCTGACAAGCTGATATGCCGCCCGACGAAAACATCCTCCAGTTCGACAACCGTACACGTACACCACGTCTGACCATCACCAATTCTCACACCAGTATAGGTCGGTCTCTACTAGAACCAAGTTTTGGTATGCGTTTCGTCAATTATACTCTCAGTGTACAGCCAAAACGCCCAAGCGGATGATCCCAGCCAATCTATGTTGGTGCTGGGGTCTTCTGTCCACCGTCACCGTCACCGTCACCAGCATGGACGACCGCCCCTGGCTTCGATCCATGGTGCTCCGGTAAACTCTGCATCTTGCGACCGCCTGAAGGCTGCGGAGGAGATAGGCCGCAATAGAGGGTATCATACAAATATATTGCAATATGGAACATGCCTCTCAGTAATAATGGAAGGGTAACTGCATGCGTACACCCGCACGCTCATGCACTTGTACCAAACCTTGGCCGCTTCTTTCAGTGTTCAGACTGTCACGATGCAGATTGATATGTCCTTGGTAGACTGAAAGAGGGCAGCAGTCGGTACACATATTGTGCCTTCGAACGCAAGTCGTTGGCATCGTCTCGAACGGAGCAGACTGGAACTGTGCACCATGTCCCTTTGTTTACTTCTCTTCTACCTATGGTACACTGAGCCCAGCGACCTTTAGAAGTCTATTATGGTAACTCTAATGCAGAGACGCCCTAACGTAATCCATACAAAAATGCCCCGAATAACGAGGAAACGCGCCACTGGTCACTTGGAAGCAATCCCCACATCCTAGATCTGGCTGGAGGGACAAAAAACCCTTCAGGTTTCAATCGAACGTTTATTTGGCGATTTCGACACCGCCTGTAGCCCCCAGGACTCGTTTTATGTCACCTGGTGTTTGGTCAGCATTTTTTTGGGGAGGGGCTAAAGATCTGGGAACATTGCTTACCATAAATTGCGAATTGTCCAGCAGTCAAGGTTCCAACCATGAACAGACGTGCTCCGATGCCGCCGAAGCTTCCCCTGAGGCCCAGCTCTTTGGCAATCTTGATGAGTCGGCTGGTTGTGCCTTCACCAGGTAGGCCTTTGGTCTTGTTAATCTTGCTGAGCATAGTATCGGCTGGCTGTGAAACAATTGCGGCGGCAAACCCAGCGATCAGACCAGAACCCAAATTTACAGTGGTCTTCATCCCATCAGATGCCGTGTTCTTGTCGATCCTTTGCCACACCAGCTCTGCAACCTTCTCGTAGACGACGAATTTGGCCATTGTGTACGGTACTTGCTTGAACAGGATGGGTCCGAAGCCGGAGTAGAAAGCACCAAAGCCTTCCTGCTTGGCGATCTTGCCAAAGCCGCTTACTAAACCTGAAGCGAATTTTGGGTCTGAAACGAGGCGAATGCGGGTGGCTTCAAGAGGGCATAAGGCGATATCGGCGAAGAATTCGGCGGCAGCAGCTGAGGCCAGGTAGACAGCTGTCCTGTTGTTTGAGGCGGTCTCGTACCCAATCTGATTGATACATTGCTGCTTGAAGAACTCGTAGCCACCAAATTTGAAAGCACCTTGCAGAAAATAACCTGCGAAGGTAGGACCGACACCAGTGAGCAGAGCACCAGCTCCTTCGTTTGCGATGACCTTTCGAAATGTGCCGATCATGCCAGTGTTGTAGGTGACGGGATCAAGTTGGATTCGTGTTTTGACGCTGCGGTCCGTCAGCCATCTTGAATCCCAAACAGTCTTCCAACAATTGGAAAGAGGAAGACTGACACATCAACGGGCGTGAGACCTCCATGGGTGACTGCGCAGCAGACAGCGCCGGCAAAAGCGAATCTGGAGTAAAGCGCGGCACCGCTTAATTTCTGTGGCTCATTGGCGGCTGCCTTCTGGATTGCGCCGTCTATCTTAGATGAGCCAATCGACTTTGGAGGAGCTGTAGCAGCCATTATAGAGTCAATGAGAGGGGAGAGGAGTGTGTAACAGGTGTCTCAGGGATGGAGAGTTTAAAGAGGGAGTGTTAAGCGGGAATTAAGACTGGAAAAAAGTTGAGATGCCGAAAATAAACGATGGGCCAACCCGCGCTAAATTATGTAAGATCTTGGTCTAACCCCTTTGATTGTTTACAAATTATTACCGCAATAATCGCGGACATCGAGGCTGATGGCAATACTTTTATCATTGTGCTACCACAGCGGGTGTCAGCGTGCGAGGACCAAGCTCAGCATACGACCACAACACACATCCATGACCATTTTCGAGATCATAATTGATCGTTGACGGTCGAATGTTATCGCCCAACTATCTACAATGGAACAACCACCAAGTCCCTTCAAAGTTCCAGCCTCTCCGGCTACACCCTTACAGCAACTTTCACCAGATCGCATTAATCAACAAAGAATACCTGCGTCTCCATCCCTGCCAAATCAACTGTCCAATGCCGACCTCAAACTGCCTCGGCAGTCAATCGACGTCCAGTCTAAAGTTGCCTTCCTCAATAGCTTGAACCAAGCTGGATCTCCATCACGTCAGCAAGGTGTTTCAACTCACGCAGCGTTACAACGAGCCTTACTTGGGCGGGAAGAAGCAGAGAATGCTCTGCGAACTTCCAATACACAGTTGGCGGAAGCTGAATTGAGGCAGCGAAAGATTAGCGAGAGGTTGGAGAGTATGATAGAAGAACTACAGTCCGTGAAAGAGCGGCAAGTCCATGAGCGGCAGGTGTTTGAGAAGGAGGTCAGAAAAGCCAGAAAGGATGCTTTCCGAGCTGGCTCGACGTTGGTCAAAATGCAAGAAGATCTAAAAGAATCTAGATCAGAGGCGAAGAATCTCAGGGCAGAGGCCCAACATGAAAGGTTCGAGAAGGAGAAATCGAAGCAGGAAGCTTTTGAAAGAGCGTATACTTTGGCCGGCGTGTTGGAGGAGATAGAAGTAATGCGCGAGAAGATAAGAGCAATGGAAGCTGCTCGAGAGGCAGAAATGTTGGAACGTCAGTCGACCAAAGTGCAGCGAGAAGAAGAAGAAGACCGACTCCTTGCCGAGAAGCGACAACAGCAAGAGGAAGAACATGCTGCGCAACTGTTAAAAGCTCGAGAAGAGCAGGAGATGCAGCAGACAGATCAAACAGTCCAGCTGCGGCAGAACCGGTTCGAAAGATGCCTGCCTGCTGAATTGCCGTCTTCTGAGTCTGAGACCATACGGGCCAAAGGCTCGCGGGCGGACGATTCGAAGTGGGTAAACCGAGAAGTACAACGTCATGCCACAGCCGATGTGCACGAACAACTTCTTGTTGTTGATGCCGAGCGCCAGTGGGAGAGGAAGCTCAGAACAAGAGCTGAACAAATGGTACACTTCCTTCAAATGGAGTGCCAGTTTAATGCCTGTGCATGTCGTGTTGCAGAAAAGAATGGGAAAAGGTTCGTTTACGATAAGACATACCGGGAATTAACTCCTGCGGAATCAGTTGAAGGAGACGAACGAGGTCAGGAAGCCGAAATTCAAGAGAACCATTCTCGCGAAACAAGCGCCGCTGCGCAGGAAAAGCTAGAGCCTGAGGAGGATATGTTCGATATCTCGGGGCGGAGACACCAGGCAGAAGCGCTGCCAACAAGAGATGAACTACAGAACTCACCAACCAAAGCATCGACACCACCGACATGCGAAGTCTCTTCACCGATCGCTAATGCCATCTCACCTGCTTCTCCTCACATGGAGGCTTCTCAGTTTGGCCTTTTCAGCTTATCCTCAATCAAGAACGCTTCGTCTCCTGCCATCTTCTCCGCCGAGGACATGACATATCAGTCACCTATTCGCACAATGATTCGCCCCAAATCCGCATGCTCGGTACCACTTAGAGACCCTCCAACCTCGCCGCCGGCAAGATCTCCATCTGCCTCACCATATCCATTGACACCACGGTTCAACACACCACAGCGTCAAGGATTGAGGATTGCACACGCCCAGACCACAACAATGATGGTACCACTCAGAGATAATGAAGATGTTTTCTGCCCGGCACCTGGCACTCCTGGAACACCAGTGAGCCGAGAAGCTGCACTTGCGCAGATCAGAGCTCGCAGAGACAGAGCAAGAAGCGTTGCAATGTCCACAAGCAGAAGTGCCCCAGGAAGTGCCAGAAGAGGTCTGGCTGGAGGTTTGAGAGATATCAGTGCACCTGGAAGATTTTGATGATATACGACCAGGCGTTGTATATCTGCGAATTAGCGTGGCTTGCATTTGTTCTTTTTTGAGTGGCAAAAAGAAACTGTTATTCGAGATCGGAGAGACCGAGTAGTGTAATCATACAGTGTACAGAGTATCGAAGATTCATTATGAGTATGTCATATCTGTGCGCTCCGTCCCCAGGACCCTACCAGCATACGTGATATTCCATCTGACCAGCTCGACTTCTCGGCAATTTGCGCCCCAAGAGAGACTCGTTTACTACGTACTGTCGATTCTGAATGTGCAAGGTAAAGATGACCTAGTAGACTATTGTTGAGATCTCCATCTCGACATCTTAGATCTACTCCCAGGATAGCGATACTCGGTGCCGAGAGAGATGGCAGATTGTCCCTCCCCAAAGGCAACTGAATCTAGCCTCCACAAATGGGATGCTGGAGCTCAAAAGGACGAAATATGCGAGCAGGCCAGCCACACAATGAGGGGCAGGGCTACCAACCTTCTGCTGTGGATGTCGAGGCTGTGGCCTGGTGTGGTGGACGACCTCTCCATCATGGAGTAGTGTCTTGCTCATCTCCTCGTCCGCCATCGCTATGGGTCTATCAATTGGGCAACAAGGTCGCGCAACCAAGGCTTACGTCCTTCATCACCTTAAGAACAGCGAAGACAGATCTGAAATACTCAAAGATCCTGACTTCCTGCGACGGTTGGACCTCAATCTCGGTACCATCTTCGCGATCTTCGCGGAGCTTTATGGATTCTACTTCGATTGCTTGGACCAGTCAACAGAGCTCCTCCTCATGTGTGGTCGAAGCTGGAAGGGACGACTCAAGGACAGTGGGTTTTTAGGGATGGATTTATGCAGTTCCCAGAAGAAGCGAAGGATCTGGTGTCAGGGTATGCAAGTAAACTGAGACGGGCAGATATAGATATGAAGTCGCATCAACAGGTCGTTGGGCTATTAGAGAGACATCTGTACGTAGATGCTGTGTGGCATCGTAAGGATCTGCAGACCTGGATAGTCTAATGGATGAACATTTCGAGGCCAGAGTCTGATTGATTTTGATCATCCGAAAAGTTTAGCTCCCGAATGGGACTTTCACTATCGGCACAACTTGATCATACCAGCATCAGCCAATTGGGTTTGCATCAAACAAAACATGCGGTGAGATATATCTTCAACTATGGATTTGCAAAAAAGCAAAAGCAAAATCGAACAATGGGTATCGATCACGGGGCGATTCGAACGCCCAATCTCTGGTGCCGAAAACCAGCGCCTTAACCTAGAAGCCCAGAATTAGTCACATATGTGGACATCCGAGATGTGCATTTATATTCACCATTAGGCCACGCGACCATAGAGTCATTTTCAACAAGGCTGCCACCATAGAGAGATATATAGTAACATTTAGCTCACTCATCAGAGAACTCTCCTCTTTGGTCTTGATGGTAATAGCAACTCGTAAAACTCGTGATGCTCTCTTGGTAATAAGAAAAGCAGAGCATCATTAGTTTTTATTCCGAGGCAATCGACACCATTTGATGACTGCTTGTCCGTAAGTTCACTCTAGTTCTTGATCATGTAGTGGCAGGTATGGTGGTGATGTACAGTGCACTAATACTCACTTTCCCCTACCCTTTGCTCCACCGCTTCTTCCGCACGTAAAATTCTATATTCGATCTACCGTCGCAATCAAATCATCTTATCCATCTCCCTGTCCATATTCTCTCCTCTCACTCCGTCCCCCTTTCCGTCCCATTCCCGTTCCCATCCACACTCCGGACCTCCGCCTCCGCCTCCTCCCCCTCGCCATCCCAATACCCGTCCCTCCTACCCAGAAACCCCTTGTCAACCCCCACTCCTCTCTCAATCCGCCTCCTCATAACCCTCTCCACCCACCCCTCTGGCACCCCCAACTCAACCCCCTGCCCGATCGCCCGATTCATCCTCCCCACATACGAAGGCTGTACTGGGCCCTCTTCCGTTCGCAACTCGTCTACATAGACTAGGACCGTGACCTCACCCTCACTTCTCTCACATTGGCGAGGTTCAGTCCCTGCTATTGCCAAGGGGTCGAGGTCAACTCCATAGAGCTGAGGCGGCTCGAGCCATCTAGTCACAGTGACAGAGAGGTAGAGTTTATTGTAATCCCAACCTCCCTGTTCGAAGGGGTTTCGCCGTACTTCGGAAGGATCCAGCGAACGATTAGGGGTGGGGGTTGGGTTTCGGCGTGGGTCGTGTCCTTCGTATTCGTCTAGGATTGATTCGTCCATCGGAGTCAGGTTGTAGATGATGCCCCAGACGACATTATCGTCTTTGGCGTCTTCAACATCGAATACTTGGAGCGACTTCTGCCGCCACCGCTGCTGCTGCTGCTGGCCATGGCTAAGCCCGGAATTCGAGTCTTGCAGAGCCTGGGATGCAAGGGATTGAGCCGGCGGTAACGAAGGCACTATATTAGCATAACCCCTCTGGCAGATGATCCATCTCCAGCCGTCTAAGCGGGCGATAGCGACAGGGGTTGACGAGGTGGTGGGGGAGTCGAGACAACGACCAGTCATTTGCTCTGGGGAGAGATTGGAGCCATAAGCGAAATAGAATGTGCCGGTTTGGGAGGAGGTGAGGTTATGGGGGTATTTGGACTTGGTATGCATGCTGAGGTCCTCCTTCTGCTCGTTGTTCGCGATCTAGATTATGCTAGACAGAGAATCTTGTCTGATTGCCAGTCAGAAAGACGCAGTCCTGCTAGTTTTTGTACCCGATGCGGTAAATGTCCGGATAAGGAAATGGTAGGAAGGGATTCAAAATTTCAGTTTTTGTGGAGATCTAGAGATAGCGAATGTCTATGACGAGAAATCTTACGATTACGCCATACCACATGGAATAGAGATGGAATGACGAAGTGAACTCACGAAGTGACAGCGAACTCCTTTAGCCTGACTTGGCACAATTAGCCGGTCAATATGTAATGCGATGACTACGAGCAGATGGAGCAGACATAAAACACATCTATATGCGTATAGTGTACAAACGACACGAACATGAGGACTGTCCGCTCATTCAATTCCTGCACGAGAGTACGCTGAATGCTTCATCACGTTTTGCTCTCTTCTATTTCCCTAGTGAATTTTCCTGTGCCAACACCTCTATGCCTTGCATCACTAATGGCTCGAAGGCATTTGCCAACAGCCTCAAGGTCTCCCAGCAGACCTATATGGCCCCTCTCGCTTCTCACTAGGCCCCCTTTGACGATTTTGTAGCCTTCCGGTGGCCGCGCGGATCTTGACAGCACAATACCATCTCCGGCTGCAAAAGCCAGGTTGTCGTATGCATCAGATCGCTTGATAGCTTCACGACTGTCTACGCGTGCACCGAAAACTGTCGGGACGCTATTGCTGTATAATACAGCTATGGGAGGATAGACGTCAGCCGCTTGATGCGCAGGTTTGAAAGCCAATTCCTGCTTGAATTGGCGAACTAACGTAAGCGTCCGCCGAAGGTAAGCGAGCGCTTCTGCGCGAGGAATCGTACAAGCCGTAGCTACTGATTCTCTGTTTGAGGCTTGCGGCGATGATCCCATAGACGGCTCGAGCGGCTGACCACGAGGTAGGGAGAGTGCCTCCTCCGCTTTCTGGGCGGTGCTATTGGCGTCATCTTTCACTGCATCCTTTGCATCTTTCAAGGACGATTGCAGCTCTTGAACAGGTGGGCTTCCTCTTCGGACTATCGAATTTCGCTTGTTCGTGAAAGGAAGTGAAGGTAGACTTTCTGAGAGAGTATCCATGATGCTTTTCTGTTGTTCGGGACGAGCTATGCTTGCTGAATTCGAGACACATGGTGAGAGGCAATGTTCCTCCCATGTTTTGACGTCGAAAAAGTCAACATCATACCTTTCGCCTGTTTTCTTGTTAATAAAGCATCTTCCACTTTCTGGTAAAAGTGCATAAGAAGTACGTAAGGTGAAATTGACTTGTGCAGTCAGCACACGAGAACTCAGCAGAACATCGTCACCCTTCCGAAGAGGACCAAGGATGTTCACGCAGTGCTGAGGTACGCCAGCATAGACGATACCAGCAAACAGATCGGGTCGCTGGTTGACTGCATGACGAGTGATCATACCTCCAAGGCTGTGAGCGATCACTACAGCTCCTCTGTCACGGCCTTTGATTTCCGGACTATTGCTTTCAAGAGACTTCAAAAAATTTATGAGTTGTCGACTTAATAAGTGAGGACTCAGTCTCCAATCATAGCCATAATTGTGAACTCTGAGAAAGCCTGGTCGAGCTCGTGAAGACTTTTTCAGACGCCTCAGCAGTCGTCTGCATATGTCGACCGGCCCAATATGCGAAAGGACTCCAGACGGAATAATTGTGTCTGTCATCCTCTCTTCATCCACCGGATTTAAACCAACTTCCAGATCAACACGACGGAGATTCATTCCGACCTAGAAATTCAATGATCGTCAGACAATGCAATCTTAGGACTCTGGAACATTTCTCACCTTGACAGGAACCCAAAGCTGTTTGTTTGGTGGCTTTGCGGAACGAAGAATTGACCCCCTGTAGCCACCAAGAACGACAACATCGCCAGTAAGGTCGGATACCGCCTGATTCAGAATGGGTTGAGCATGTTTGGTCTGTTTGGCGGTAGCAGATGCAGGTGTCTTCTGCGCGCCGGGTTCATACTGTGTCGTATCTTGCGGTGTAATGGCAATATTGCGATCGGTGTTCAGCCTAGCAGTTTCACTGTTACTGCGCTGGACACCAGGTTTGAACGATCCAAGACTGACGCTCGGAATTTTTGGTATTCTTCTCATGGCCGAATCTTGAAAGCTGTCCGTTATAGCCTTGAAGCGGGAATTGATCTGCTCGGAAATATCGGCCCATTTCTCAGACTCTTCCTGAGTTGTAGTCCTCTCCAAATCGTTACGGAGAAAGAGTGAGTTATCAGAGGTAGCGCGCCTCAATAAACGCCGGTCTGGCGTTGTTCGTGGAGACAGTACTTTGAATTGGTTGTGATCAGTTCTCGAACGGATCTCGGTACCATCGATATGAAGGCGGTCTGTTTCACCTCGTGGGGAGGTAGACGGACGGTGGCTTTCTCTAAGTGGCCTCTTTGTAGTCTCGGCTGTGGTGATGTTACAGTCTGGCGATTGAGTGGAAGATACCCAGGGCAAGTTGCCTCTAGAAAATAGTGTACCAGATCTTTTGGACCTGTTGAATTGGTTTTCTTCTTTGGACTTTGACCCGAATCCGAAAGTGGGCAAGCCTGGGGCTTTAGGAAAAGACATCGATGGCAGGTCGGGTAATAGCTTCCTCAATGTGCCAACCATGCCAGTAGACCCAGAAGAAGCTCGCCTTGTCCTTGGCCCAAACCCATCTTTCAGAATGGACCTTGACATACCTAAATGTGAAGAATCGTCTGGACCGGGCCTTGATGGTGAAGATTGGTCGCCGGTAATCTTAGATACTCTTTCGTCCAAGGAGTCATGCATTGCATGTGGATCCTTGTCGTATTCATGGTATATCTTCGAGCTAAGATCCTGCTCGTTGACGTCTTCATCTTCTAGGTCGAGGTCGAAGTAGTCCTTCGACTGATCTAGAGCCTTGGCCTTTTCAAATGCCGGTGTATCTGGCGACTTCATGCGAAGTTGCTCTTGACCGATACTAAACCCAACGATGTCTTCGATGTCCTCATCGGGCGATGTTTCTACGGGAACTGGGTCATCGTTGTCGGAACATTCTTCAATATCAATTGCTTCACCTCCTACCTCGGTGGAAACCGTGCGTGGTATCGTTGAGGATTTATGCTCGCCTGCGACTCGAGAGTTGGGCTCGTCTCTTTCCATAATACCACTTTCCTTCTTCTCCATTTCCACATCGGCATGAATTCGCAAGATCTAAGGGTAGGCAATCGCGAGGACATGTCGTCGAGCGGGACAAGTCGCCGAGTGTAGCATCTTCGTTGTAATGGCTGAGATCTGTAGCGTTGAAGAGCAGAAGAAGACAACCCATTCTCTACCAGCAGAGCAGGGAATCGGTGTGTTGTCAGCTGCGGCATTCCCGGCAAGATGGAACATTCGGGACGGGTGTCGCGTGGTGGATGCAGGGGAAGGGTCACTCAAAGCTGGCTGGTTGGGTGTTGGAGTACATGCCTGACTGACGTCAAGATGCTATTTTTATACCAAATGTATTTTCCAACCTCCAACCAGGTTCAGGTATCTCCTCCTGCTTCTCCTCCTCCACACCGCTCCACAGCTACCAACAACAACTCTGTAACCAACAAGCTAGAGGATTCTTCTTGCTAACCTCCAAAGCATGCTTATATCTGTTCCAGCTTCACCCTGGGCTGGTTGTTAGAAGCTCGTTGTTGCAGAGTCCCTCTGTCAGCTTTCTGGAGCAGGACCCTAGCGTTCAATCACTCTGCGAAAGCATTTTATGTGTACATTGCCCATGTTCGATCTACAGTGACAAATGTCTTGATGCTCGTGAAGGGACATCTTGCCAGAATAAACGCGAGGAATATGCCAAGACGCTCAGATGGTTTCTATATACCACTTCTCATACGGCTGTCGTGCCCGTACCGACCTACTACCTGGACAAGCTTCAGTTCCCGTTCGACTCAGTCCCTGAACAAGTATTCGATCGTCTCTTCCAGGTTGTTTCCTTCGCCCGCTACTCGTTGTTAAAGGACCTTCCTAATGCGGAAATGCCTTCTTTGTCCATTGAGCTCTCAAGTCTTATACTCTGCATCCATATGCATGCGGCATACGCCTTTCTTTGTCACTGTTATGAAATGCTTAAAAGTGGAGGTTGTAGATATGTCTCCATCATTTCTTTCCGATTGCTGCACGAATCCCAAGCGTTTCCAGAAGTCTGTAAAAGTCTAGTAGCCAATCATGTCGGGAGACTCTAAGTCTATCGTTGAAAAGTTCGGAGTTGAATTGGAGATGCTTTTTGCTTTTCATGAAGATCGCCTTATCCCTGTCCTTAAACGTCGAGGGCTAACGAAACAGCACATAGTCAAGCAGCTCTCAAGCCGAACGCGGTCTAACATCGGAATCAAAACGATACCCGGGTTCGCAAATCCCCAATCACGGCCTTCGCATCGTGGTTGGGCTTTGAGAATAGATGAAAACGACAGAGACGATTGGAAGCATCAGAGGTCAGATATCGTAGAAGACTACCGAGCGGGACGCACTACGAAGTACCGTACCTATTGGGCCGAGGCTCTCGAAATCGTGCGAAACATCGTCGACGAGCATGCATTGAATGTCGAAGTCGAGCTCTCAACTCATCCTGATGATCCAACGTACAAGGACTGGAAGGTAAGCAACGACTGCTCCCTGGTCCCTTTGAGCAAAGAACAAAAGATGCATTACTTTGGCGATCGAATAGCCGCCGGACAGTCTGATGACTGGGATACCACCGGCATTGAGGTTGTCAGCGTTCCATTGCAACCAGACAACGCGATTTCATTCCATGAAATAGATCAATACCTGACAGCACTCCGTGGCAACAACAACTCCAACTATGGCATCACGACGTCAAAATATGCCGGCCTTCATGTTCACATAGGCTTTGGCAAACCCGAACCCAAAGATCCGGCTTCACTTTTGCTGAGAATGCAGCATCTGGCCTATATGTTGGTACAGTTCGAACCACTCCTCGTCAGGTTCTTCCCACCGTACCGAGATGGAGGAAGACCAGGCAATATCATCTGTGAAAATGACACCAGATCCAATCTGGCCGGCATTCTCAGATGGGAAACTGAGACATACGGCAGGGCCAATCCGACATTACAGGACATTGCGACCACAATTTTCAAGACCACTTCAATCGCGGCTCTTCGCGTACGGATGCACCATGACAAAAAACATAAAGGCTACCAGGTAAACTTCCGAAACATCGAGTTTGCCTCCATCCAGCCATGGAACAAGAAGCGAACAGTGGAATTCCGGCTTCACGAAAGTACTATCGACGCTCACGAAATCGAAATGTGGGTAAGATTTTGTCTAGCATTTTGTAGGACCGCGGAACGCCAAGCAGCGAACTCGACGGATTGGAATGGCGAGAAGATCACCGAGTCAACCAGCAGCACTACCGAATATAGCAAGTACGAAAAAAGAAATCTTGATGATGTAGTGACTACTACCGATTTGTTTGACCTCCTTCAGCTGGACGACGAACTTCGGAAGTACTGGCAGGCAAGATGGGATAAATACCATGACGATCAACATATGGAATTGCCTACGCCGGAGCTTCGCGGTCCCTTTTCGCCATCAAGCTCTGAGGATTCCAACGGTAACGACCCAGATGAGGACGACGATCCAGACAATGGCGACTCTAAAGGAAAGGGTAAGAAAACTGGTCGATCGAAAAAAAGCCTGCCCACGCCCAAAGCCAAAGGCAAAGGGAACATCCAGACCAAGGAGCCATTTCAGGGAAACACCAAGGCAAGTAAATCTACAGAGAAGAGCGCGACTTCGAGACAGTCACCAAAGTCCCAAAAGAAGTCACCAGGGATACAGACCAAAACCCAAGGCCAGAAGCGGAAGAGCGAATCTCCCACTCCCAGCTTAAGGAGGAGCAAGAGACTTTTAGAGTCCGCTAAGTAGCTGATCCAAAAACGCAATTCAAGCTAACATAACAGGCTCTGACTGTCTGGCTGAAATGCTCACGACCACCCAGAACCCAGATCTCAATGAGGACGAAGCCGAAGCCGAAGCCGAAGCCGAAGCTTGCTCTACCACATAACCAAGCAGATGTTACCGCTGGTACCAACCGGTTCAATGTCTTCGAATATCAAGGACGACGCGATCATCCACTGCATTCAACGCCTCCACCGACACCGACGTGGCGCCGCTCAAGCTCTAATCTCCACAACATACCCAGACCCAGATCCAGACCCTCCTCGTCTTCCTTGGCCTATCTAGTAGCTGTATCGACAACCTTGCCTCATGTCTCATGGGCGAAGACTTCCCGCCCCAATTCAAGCTCCGGGTCACAGAAAACTGGTCATGAACAGGTCAGGTTATGACTGAATTCTAACCTTTCTCTACATAATGGACAGGGGGCTTGATATAGGCGTCGAATCAACGCTGGGGAAAGTCAGAGGGAGGAGGGAATATATGGAAAAGGGCCAAAGTATCTACTGCGGCGCCAGGTTGGAGCATACTTAGGTTCATTTGCTGTGTCTAAGCTAACAGTATTGTGTGGATGTGAATATACAGGGTCTGTATATTTCTATGTGAAACAAGATTAGTTAGAAGATCTATATAATTACAACAGTAATGTAATGGGCTCCGCTCCAAGCCTATATCTATAAATGTTTGATCCCGCTGCAGCCACCATCTTTTGAGCTTTCGTTTCTTTCGGACGTGAAAACCACGCTCAGCTGAATTGGACTAGCGTTCACTTCAGAGTGTCTTGAGAAAATAAGAATAAACTTGGAACAATTCTTTTCTGTGCACACCAGATACCGTGGTCAGACAAGTGGATCCTTTGCTCTGTTGAAAGCTCAATCCAGGGTGTTTTCAGAAAAGAAAGACTCGAAATCACGCTTTGGTGTATAAACTGATGGTGTGTTTGAAAGGATGAAAAGTTTTAGAGTTATCGGATTTTGAGTCGGTGATGTTAAAAAAGGATACAGTGATGAAGAGTTGAACATGGGACTTTTCTGCTCGTAAATAAGGCTTGGCATTGATAGATTGGAGGTTGCACGCTGCTGTAGGAAAACTCGTGTGGGTTGGAAGGGGCCTTCAAGGGAGGTCTGTGAAGCGAAGATAGTGTCTCAGGAGGAAGGATATGGTGGAGATTCTCCCGAGGATTGACATGTTGCCCGAGAGCAAATTAATTTTCGTTATTTGATACGTTCTTTGGCTGGTGGAATTCTCTGAGCCGCGAGCGCGGTGGATTGAAGCTTTGCCGATCGAAAACCAACCGATGGGGTTTGCACAGCTCATATTCGTGTACGTAATTCGTCTGAGTGATCGTTAAAGCCAGCCGACTTCGAGCGAAGAGTCCTCAAAAGTCATCCCGTCGCTGCGATGATGGTTCAGTGGCTCAGGCACTTGCACCAAGTCCGCCTCTGGTTCAATTCCAGTAGCAATTGGGTTTTGTGCTTCGACTGTTGGAGCAGGGCATGTCGTCCGACCCTCGATGTGGCCGAGAGCGTGATTATAGAATTCTTTCAGTGTTGGAAATTTTGCACTGCAGTGGTGACATTGACGGTTGTAGTTGTCCGCGAGTGATTTAAAGCTGAACCCGGAAGCAGTGAAGTCCTTCTTCTTATGTGCTGTCATCATGTGTAATGCCAATTTGTTCGGTCGATTAAAGTTCGAATAGCATACGGTACAAGTCCATTCTTTGGAAAGGAAGTCATGTACTTTCTCCAAGTGTGAAACTACTTTATCCGATCGACTGAACTCTTGAAGGCACATTGTACAACTCCATTCGTCGAGCGGAAAGTTGTTGTCCTCATGGCGACGCCAGTCATTCTTCCGCGAGTAGTTCACTCCGCAGCCACTGGTGCAGGCGTATGGACCACGAGCCGCGGCGTTGGGAGAATTGATGTATCTGCCCTTCGCTTTCAGGTTCTCAAGGCATTTCGGGCGATGTATGCCTGCCTCAGCAGAGCTCCTGGGACCGAGATGTGTCATTTGGCCTCCATCATTCCCAATGGGCGGTTCCTCCGTCTTGTACTGTTGATACCATTTCTCGACCGTGGTCGGTGAAACTCTGAGGCAACGACTCCAAATGGAAATGTGTGAAGGTGATGTTTCCAATCGGTCCTGCTCGTGTGCCCAGGAGATGAATTCGGCAGGTGGCGGAGAGTCGTCGCACGGCTTTTCGAGCTGGACTGATTCGTTGTGGTTGTCATAACGATAGGCAGACATTGGGAATGGTTGCTTTGTGTGGGCAGGTACTTGAGCACGATAGTCAGACCATGGAGCTTCATAGCTAACCCCAGTTGTCGTGTCCAGCTCAAACCGAGGATCTTCTTCACTCGCCATGCTGCAGCTCGGCAAATTGGGAGACAGGATATCGTTTGCAGTAATATGCGGAACGGGGTAGGCAGAACTGGCAGAAAGCCCAATGGAACCTCCCTGCGGCTTCTGGTCCGGTGCTGGCACTGCTGCCCAACATTCGGTAGCTTTCAGTGTTCTAGGATCATCTAGGATACCGTTGATAGATCGTGTTGTGTCTCGAGTACTTTTTTGCGGATCGAAGCGTCCTCGAGTTCTCCTCGCGCGCATGCACTTCGTGACACGAGAACGGCCTTGAGCAGGTACTTGTCTGATCGACGAATTTTCACGCCAAAATTCGTCGAATTCCAAGCTATTGCTTTGATATGATTTCCCTAGCGAATGGGTCAGAATTTTGCTGTGGCCAACTTGATACTTTACGGAACAGACCTTTGGCTTGTGCTTCCGGTCCAGGCTTATCTAATGGCATAGTAGAGCCCTGATGAGGATCGAACATCTTTGCCGTACTCCAGAAATCTAGAGCAACAGCCTGCCTGCCCACCTGCCCATTGAAAGAGCAGGCAAAAGGGACGTAGGAATGGGAAGGACACGGACCCCTCGAGGACAGATGAGGAATTTTCGAAGGGGAGTTTCTGAATGAGAGCAGGTCAGTCTTCTTTCATGAAATCCAGACACGGTGCTGATTGCCCTCTATGCCCCCCCGGGGGGCAGAGGGAGCGAAGCCTGGCGCCTTAGCTCCATTCTGACCGCCGCAAGAGCTGACAGAGGCGTCCAAGGCTTGAACTAAGCCGTCTGGAAAGCATCTCGTTGGTTAGGAACGTGGTAGCCGGTGCATAAGTTCTGGCTTTAATTTCTGGATGCTTAAGAGTGCATCGACTGGGCTCTGAATGCAAGTTCTGGAGGTCGATGCAGATGCAGAGGCTGGACCAGCCTGGTTAGGTCAAAGGAAGTTGGATATCAAGGAGAGGCAGTGCGTTTGCGTTCTTGAACCATAACAAGGCCGGCTTCTGCGGGAGACCGGATCAGCCGTGATCACCACTAAGTTAGTTGGTTCTTAGAACACCGTCCCCGTCAACAACACCAAGCAAGCTGGGAGAAGGACGACGCGAACCCTGATGCTGCTCCCCTGACGATCCTACACAAACAAGCCAGGTGCAGATGAGACGCTGATGCCTCGAACAACTATCGATGATTGATCGGTTGGTGGAGGACTTGCAGCCGGACGATCTCAACCTCTCTTTTTATCTTGATCTGTTGCCATCTAGTCTCCAATCAATAGACGCGGCCCAGCGCCACAACATTACTAAGTCGTCGGCGACTTCGGTCTGGCTTCTAGGGAGTTCTAGCAGTGCGACTTAGCGAAGCCAACGTCGACTGCTGACGGCGGATTGAGCACGCTGCCCCTGGGTTTGGGGTGGAGTCGCTTGTTGTGCTTAACTAAGCCGGTAAGTGTAGGCAACGTATGCGGACGTCAACTTCGACTCAGACTGAACCTCAACCTCCCAACCTTTTCAGGCAGAATACGTCCAACTCCGCAGCCATGAAATGACACGAGTGTTGCCGGTTTGGGTGAGACCGGTTTTGCACCTTGGCCACCGGGCATACGACAACGACCTCGGTGGAGGCAAACTTCAAACGACCTGGGTCCCTGGAAAAACATGGCTGCGACATCAAATCGCTCTTAGAGAACCTCGATAACCTTACAATTCCGCTACTCAGGATGTAGCATCACGTTGGCACAGGCCATCCTTCCTCGCTCAATTTGGTCAATAGCTACCAGAATGGTAAAAGGGTTCCCCCACTGATCAATCTTATTCCCAGCAGACTTTGCCCTCTCCTGACGACCCGTCAATATAGCCATTCAAGGCGTCGGAGTTTTCATCATATGCCTTCGCTATTGGCTAAGAAGACCTTATGCCCTTTGTGACTCGATGCTAAGATTATCATGATCTCGTTGGCACGGTGACTGGAATGTGGCAGGAAGACTCATCCCAATCTCTTCACCATGCTCGGCTGCTGTAGCGACGCAAACAGCTGCGACGATGACTCTCCCTCATATGACAAGCTTGCCGTTCAAAATACATGTGAAGACTACCTGTTGTCTGGCCGCATCCGGTAAAACTGCCATTGTCCTTCTTTCTACTCCGGTGTGGTTGTCGTCGCCTTTGTTTGTTTCTTCGACTCCACAGACTCCCACCCAGTCATTTCCCTATGGCTTCGTCAAAGGTCCAACACTGCTGCGTGCTATCCGAAATTACTGCTCAGCCTCGCGCTGAGTATCAATTGGCTCATGGCAAAAGCCCCCCCATCGGTTGTCACCGGCTTTGGCGTTGAAATCGAGGTGGTGCTCGCGTTTCACGAAGATCTCATGGTAAACGTTCTCAAGCAGCGCCATCTCACGAAGGATCACATTGTCAAGCAAATCCCATCCGCAACCAAGAACAAAATTGGGTTCAGGAATCATCGAAACAACACCTTGTATCTCGAGACGCGTCCGCGCCATCGTGGCTGGGTACTGCGAGTGGACGAGGCAGATTCTCCAAAGGATTGGCTAACCAGAAATGAAGATGACAGTCGGGCCAATGTGGTTGGCGGGTACCGAACATATTGGAGTGAGCCTCTACATATCGTGCAGGGTATTCTCAGGCGTTTGAAGAACTACACGATTGACGTTGAAGTTTCAAAAGAGTCGTATTTGGACAAGAACTCTTACAAGGAGTGGAAGGTTGTCAACGACTTCACGCTTGCTCCTGCTAGCAAGGCGCAAATGAAGGTGGCGCTCGAGGACCGCATTACCGAGAAAGAAGTGGACAATTGGGATAATACAGGCTTGGAACTAGTGACACCGATCATGTATCGACTCGGGAGCGACATTGATTTCGATGAGATAGAGCTGTATCTCGAAACCTTACACGGTAATGAGACGTCAGACTTCGGCGTTTTTTCTTCGAAATACGGCTCGGTGCATGTACACATTGGATTTGCTGACTCGGCTGACACACTTCTGGTTTTACAGCATCTCGCTTTCATCGTGCTCCAGTATGAACCATTGCTACTCAAGCTTTTTCCCTTTCACCGGAACGGGAGCGATATTAAAAATATGCGGGGTGGCCTCTGTCGCGAAGACACGAAGTCCAACCAAGATTCGGCCCGTATGTACGAAACCATGAGCGGCGCTGGATCTAGCGTAACGATGGATGACCTGGGAAGTCGTGTCTTTTCGATCAAGACAATTGTTGACCTGTGTGTGATGATGCAATTCAACTGTAACGTTCAACGACCCGATTACCATACTAAAGGATATCTGGTCAACTTCATCAACATGGCAGAAGTCGAAAAAGGGTATGAAGGGGCAAAACGCACGGTAGAGTTCCGTCACCACGAGAGCACAGCAGATCCGGATGCAATCAAGATGTGGGTCAAGCTTCTCCTGCGGATTTGCCACGCCGCACAGCGTATTGCCAGAACCGACCTTCAGGTGAAAGACCAAAAGGAGTCCCTCGAGAATATACCTCTAGCAGAAAAAGAACGTCGTAAGTACAAATCGCGGCCCTCGCAGGTGAATTATGTACATACAATGGAGGAATTTTTCGAACTCGTTCGTTTGAAAGACGAGGAGTCGCTCGAAGCAAGAGACAGAGAGCTCCGAAATTACTGGCAGAGCAGGTATGATCTCCACCACAACGAAACCGAAGGTTTGCAGCCATCACCAGACTTTCCCGACTCATCCAGCTCAGCTGCTGTAGGAGAGCAAACAACGAGAAGCGATGCCGTTATCAATGCAGAAGAGCGGGTAATGGGAGGCAATAGCGATGCAGCGACAAGGAATCCGGAAAGTCGCTCCCCAAGTACTGAACAAGAAGAGGATGGCGACATAATCATGAGAGGTACTGAAAGCAGTAAAGTCCGCCGTCGACGCAGAGAGCCTGGGTCTCGACCCCTTCGCAGATTGAACCGTGGCCCTTTTGGTCAGAGGATCGAGACGCCAGCCAGAAGGACCGGTCTTAAAGGCCGGGCCGAAAAGGCAGCCTTGTTGCCGCGAGTGCTCAGATCTGGCAGGAAGTACTGAAGTTTCGTCCTGCAACGAAGGACACTTGAGAAGAATACTCGTCTGGCACCTGAATCTTGCAGACCTGCCACGATAGTAGATAACCAGCTGGGATATCGCTGGCATTCCTGCAATGGGCACATTTCCCGAAGTGGAATCGTTGCAGCTATCGCTGAGTATACCTCCCTTAACCTGGAGGGCAACCAGGGTAACAGGCCATTACTGTATAACCATACCATCCGTCCTTCGTATTCTCATTGTCGGCAAACAAAAAGGGTACACCAACTTGGGCTAAAGGGTGAGCCGGAGCTTCGTGCCGCTGTTACACTGCGGAAACATCTGCTCCTACGTCCGGTCTCTACTTCAATTGCAGAGGGGATGACCCTGTTGAGTACCAAGAAGACATGCCGCTTTGCTGCTCTAGGAGTAGGCAGCAGTGGCTGCGCCTCTGGAGAAACCTTTCAGGCTCCTGACCCTGTACCAACTGATGAGATTGCGAGATGTTCGCTTGAGGGAAGGGTAGCTGACAACAGATTCGATATTTATCTGCAAGCTCATGGTCTATCTCTGTATTTTGGCCAAGCGCCACGAAGCTTGGGAACGAGCCTGGAAGGCGGATTTCTGGAGAGGTGACGCAGTAAATGATTCCCCTTGAAGCGCTGGATGGTGTTGATTAAGAAACGTTGTTCCCAGCCAGAGATCTTTGTTTATGCCGCGGCGAGATCCAGTCACTTGGATCCCTTCCAGTGCATCTCAAGATAGCGCAATTTGTGAGCAGGACTAGGCTCAAATGCAGCAATATAGTAAGGAGACCGATCTGTAAGTCTGTAGTACTTGTCTAGCATATTCTAAGCGTTGTTGCCGTTGAATCATCCGTCTATACGCCACCGCTCTCTCTGGATGTCCTACGAGAAGCAATACCGTTCAGACTCTGGCGAATGAAAGAGTTGTTAAACCCCCCAACATAAGCTGAGTAGCATCCCCCGCCAACGCAATCTTAACTCGATGAGACATATGATGCTGTGCCTGAACCCTCTGTGGGGCTGGCGGCGACGACGGGTATGCAATCGGTGGTTGGGCCTGATAGCCCTGCTGCCGCTGCTGGCTTTTGGATTGTTGAACGTCCTGATACTGTACCTCCTGGTCCTCTTGTACAAGGGCACCGCAGCAGCAGAAAGTAGAGACGCAGACGTCGCCCATGGCGTTGCCATTACTGTCATAGCGACATCTGGTAGTGCGGCGGCGTCCGCATGGAGGGAAGCATTGGAGGCAGCAGAGGGGGGAACGTGATAGTCCCATAATGGTCGCCTCTTTCGTGCTGTGCTCTGAGCCTCTTCTCTAGGCAGTGTTGCGATATCAGATCCTGAAAAGCAGGTTCCATCTTGAAAGCGACAGAACAATTCTTGTTTTGCTGGCCAGCCAACTTACTCGTCAACTAACTTAGCGTGTTCAGGGATATCATCGTCGATCATCGAGCGCCAATTGCCCTGCCCACCGGTCAATCATCTTGCCTCAGAAAGGACTTACTGGACGCGTCCATGGGATTGCTGCATCTGCATTTTGCCATAGATGGTCGCTTGCCCTCCCGTCGGTAAGTTGCGAAAGTTGCGAAACTAACGCATGAGAATCGTCACTTTGTGCGCAGGCAAGTTTCCTAGCAAACTCTCCCTTCACCTCCTCTTTGTAGCTTCTTGACCTTCTTCTTCCTTTTTGCCATATCCACCCTCTTTGAAGGTTCCCTTTGACCAGGAAATCCCCAGCCCAGTGTTCGGAGTTGTTCAGGTCTTCGTCTAGTGAGCTTGCGCAGCTCATAGATATGGGTCTCTTCACCCGTAACCGTCCAGTAGCTGGAGCTACAAACGGTCATACTCACGGCCATGGCGCTGCACCCAGAGTCTCGCATGAGAGCCGCCGGAGTCACCATGATGAGAAGTTCGATGTTGATTCCGGCTATTACAATCGTCGCCCATCGTTTGGCCAGTGGCTGAAGTAAGAGGCTTTGCATGGGAAGATGAGTGAGAAGCTGACCCGGATCAGAATGACCCTGCTCGATCTCATCACGATGGTTATTATGGGTACTTGGTGCGTCTCTTATGCCAGCTGCAGGAGATGACCATTTCCAGGCGCTATTGGCCTGGGTGTGTACTTCGCCCGTCCAGCACCAGCCCGATCGTTCCCTGTCTACTTCCAGGACGGCGAGCTCGTGTACCCCCAATTTGCATATCCACTTCGCAAAGAGATTGTCCCAATCTGGCTGGCGGCATTATTGGGATCGCTTATTCCGATCGTCGTCATCCTCTTCATGCAAATCCGCGTCAGGTCGTTTTGGGACGTGAACAATGCTATCATCGGCCTGCTCTACTCATTGATAACTGCAGCGGTCTTTCAAGTGTTCTTGAAATGGCTCATTGGAGGACTTCGCCCCAATTTTCTTGCCGTCTGCAAGCCAAACATTCAGCCTGGAGAGGTGGCTGGAAATGGATATAGGGAGATCATGTACGATCGAAAGATTTGCACAGGCGATGACGACCAGATCAATGATGCTCTCGAATCATTCCCTTCAGGACATTCTACCGCTGCAGTAAGACGAATCCACCGCCCTCTGCGCATCCACGCCTGATTGCTAATATTTGCAAACCAGTGGGCCGGTTTCGCCTTCCTCTACTTCTACCTCAACGCCAAACTCAAGGTCTTCTCTAACCACCACCCAGCAATGTGGAAGCTGATCGCCCTCTACGCGCCCCTCCTCGGCGCAACCCTCATCTCCGGCGCCCTCACCATCGACGAATTCCACAACTGGTACGACATCGTCGCCGGCGCCATCATCGGATCCGTCATGGCCATCTCAGCCTACCGAATGGTGTACGCGTCCGTCTGGGACTTCAGATTCAACCACATCCCTCTAACCCGCCATACGCCCTTCGCTTACGGAGGCGGCGCACCCGGCGCAGGCGGTTTCGAATCAGCAGTCTGGACTCACAAGGCCGGCTGGGGTTATGAGGAAGCTCTTGGCGGCGCACCCTTCGACGCCGCGCACGGCCTCAGAGGCGCATTTGGCGGTGCAGGTGGGTTGAGGAGTGGCGGCGGCGGCGGCGACGGCCTCCGACACCATAACCATGGGCATAACACGCAAGGTGCAGGACTCCTAGGAGCAGGACAACATCCTCACAGCGATCGCGACATCACCGACCATACCAATCACCCCTCGCACGGCAGCGGAGGTGGCATATTCGGCAGGAACAGACATAATCACGGTAACAACAACTCTGCTCTCCTCGACAACTCAACGACCCATCCGCACAACATCGCAGATAATACCCGCTACTCGAACGACATGACGCGAGAGCCAGGCCTGATGCCCGGCCACGGTCATGGCCATAGTAATGGATCGGGTCTCCTCCATCAAGGAGATCATAATCAGAACTATGAGCCAGTGGGTGGGTATGGACATCATCATCAGCATCAGCATCAGAATCAGGGCTCGATTGGGAGGAGGCCCGTCCCGCCGGCGAAGGAGGGGTATGCGGGCACTGACAGGGTGGTCTGAGATGAGCATGGGAATGTTAGCAGGGCGCTGGGGAAAGGGAGTGCCTGGGAGAATATGAGGATCAAGATGGTGAGATGAGAGCTATAGAGGGAAGATGAGCGACCCCTAAGTAGGACGCGTGAATGCGCAGTAGCTAGCAGCATGGTAGGGGACATCACACCACATCAAGATCGGCTCCGTGCATGAAATGGATCCTGGACCCCATTCTCCATTCGTCACCGATTCTCCACCACCGTGACTGTGTGGGCAGATGATATGTACATCGTTCCAAAGCGCCAGCTGATCAGTTGACTACTAGTAGTGCATAGTGAGAGGAGAAAAGCTAATTCAGGTCAAGCTCGGTCTTGCAGCAGTATTCGTGTAAATATGTATCATTGAAGCCTCGGAGCATTTCTTCACCTTGGGGACTTCGGTGAAGAAAAGAAGATTTGTTCTCTATGCTCGCCTTTGGTCGAATTCTCCAAGGAAGAGATAATAGGATAACATGAAATTTTGAGCCTAAGGGAAGGAACTGAATGCTAGGCAAGGGGAATTGAAGATGAGAACGCGGTGTGATGTTAATTAGTGAGGAGTAAAAGCAGAGGAGGACTATCAAGCTTACTCTGTAGAATATTCGGGGGGTTCTTCTTATCTACACTGAGTAATAGTCAGGCTTATCCTCCAGTCCGGGTAGACGATGGCTATGGGTGAGAAACGCATGAGAAAATATGTGTCCGAACCCACGCCATGTGAATACAGATATATCTGTTGCGGGATCGGTTTTATTCCTGTGGAGTTTCTTACGGCGGTGAGGAGATAGGGGCAGGTGAGTCAGTAGAGGATTGAGAGCGTGCGGAACAGGGGTTTCAGCTTGTGGATAGGTGGGATGGTGCAGTAGTTTGCTTCGGGTTTGCAGAGGAGGGCGGATTCCTCGGTTGTAGAGGCGGTGGTTCCTGAGCCATCATCGGCGTGGCCGTTGGGTGTGTTCACTGTAAGGACGTGACTGGAAGGAGGTGATAGGGACGCCCGATCAGCTCGCGAGCCTGTTTCGGCCTCCGCTCGTTGCGTGTTTATTTGGTTGGATATGCTGGAAGCGCAGGAAGCATCTCAACCTTGACGCCTTTGCTCTGGCCTCTGCTATTGCTGAAGCTGGCAGTGGTCAACGAGTACGCCTGCTGTTCTCCGCTTGAGGGACGACATCTCGTCACAAGTGCTGCACATGGCCGCTCGTTTGTCTTTCGGCGAGCCATCGAGTGGCGGGTTTCCGTAACTTCACTCGCTCGAATCCTCCCGAAGCGAAGGACCACGCAAGTCGGGCTAGTAAGGGGATTGAGGGGACGAAGGACCGCCAAGATTCCCCTGCAGCACATTCACCCGTATCGTAGAATCGTATCACACATGCAGATCACTGCAGTTTTAGATCGATGTGGCCAATGCACTCCAGGGAACACTAATGCCACCTCATCCATTCCTCTTCGGCGTCCATCTCCCGCAGAGACACTGCAATTCCTTCGTCATGTTGAGTTGTAAGCTCGCCATCGACAGATTCACTGACACTGGCAGTCGCAGCCGAGAAGAACTATATGCCCTAACCATATATAGCCGTTCCGCTTGCAGCTGGAAGCCAGATTCGGTGTTCAATGGAGAAGTGAAAGCCTGCTCCTTCGAAGGTAATCTACATTCATCTGAGCAGCCTCGATATGACGACAAAACGTAGCCTCAAGAAGAGGAGAGATATGGACATAAGGAACGGGCGATGTCTGTCAATCCTGTGAGACTGAGAAGAGATAATAGAGGTCCTTGGTCGACAAGAGTAGCGAATTCGAGCAATCTTGGCATTCTGCATAGGTACTTTAGTAAGGCGTGGCCGGAGAAGTGAGCGAATGGTATTTCCTGTTCCATCTTCTTTCAAATATGCTGCGTAAAACAGTCACCATGACAAGCGTAACTCCATTCTGAGTCAGTCAACGATCGAAGGTCCCTGCGAGTGTCAGTTCCAAAACCAGCCTCATTTCATTTGAAACCTGGTGGCCTCAAGTCCTAATCCCTCTTGGGTTCTTGCTATCGCACCACGCGCCTGCAATATGCGGGAAGCAGTGGAGGGCTGTGGCAGGGCATCAGTCGGCTATGGTGCCACACCAGAATTGGAGCAGCACATCCCCATGTGACCCGATCCTTAGAAGTACACAACGGGATGACTGCCATTCGTTAGTGGTTCCCCAGCATCAATAATTAGGACGAATCCGAAGGACCACTGCCCATGGGTTCCGTACTCGAAAGAGTTTGGTCAGAGTTGGTTGAGGTGGATCTTCAAACGAATTATGAATTTATGCTGCTGGCTAGATGATTTGGACATAAGCACGAGATTGACATGGTAAAATTGATAATAGTAGGAGTGGCTTGATGTCCACTAGAGGCTTGTAGGGGTGAGATATTCGAATGAGGCGCCAAGTTAGTCCTCTGACCGTAATTGAGCTCCAAGATGCTCGACTGAGGGATGTGCATGTGCCGTAAATCCACATCACTACACTTTCGCACCATTCAGCTCGTTCGTTACCCCTGAACGCTGCGCTGCATAAGAAGCAGAGATTGACGTCCTTGTCCGTTTGGCACCACACATTTAGCGAGGACGATGAGAGCCTTGGTGCTGAAGAAGCGAGTTGACGACGGGAGTTATTGCGGACAAACCTCCAAGGCAAATGGGGAAGAGAGAAGTTGGAATAAGAATTTGCATCCTGATGATCGCAGCTCAGCTCGACGTAAAAGGTTGTACAATTTGTGGAGTGTGAAATTCTCGGTGGAAGCATTAAGAAAGGGATACTTGTATGCACATCATTTGTATAAAAGCTCAAAGTCATTGACTTTGGATCTTGATGTTCTGCGAGATGGACGGCATAAGCATTCACCGCCTGGAACAGCAGTCACTAAGAGCCACCCGAGCGTGCTGCTTTATATTATCTTTCGCAAGCGACTTGAGCACAAGCTCGGAAGGCTGAATTATACAAGGCCCGACATTTGTGTGGTGTGTTGAAATTGATCGAAATGATTTTCACCGAGGTGTGAGGTATTTAAGGCAAGTTTTGTGTGGCGAGGACCCACATTTTCGCGAGAAGTACACTAGTGAGAAGTGCCCACGGGGAGTGAGGTTTTGATGACAGGAGGAATGGAATAGATTCGAGAAGATGAGGCGGAACATAGTCTCGCCTGACTGGAGGAGTAAGGAAGATGGATAAGAAGGAGAGTTGTTGTTGATTGTATAGGCATCACACTGTCTGGCAAACGTCAACAATCGCCCAATTTGGTGCTTTCTCGGCTCCGATAAAAAGCGAAGCAAAGCACTCAACGGCAACTGCGTGGTTCACCTGAAGAGGAGAGAACGCAAGAAAGGGGGGGGTGGCTGTTTCTGGCGGTAATACGGCTCGCGCTGCTTGGGGATACTGGAGGCCGGTGAATTCCATCTCAGCCACTTTCAAAGCTCCTCCATGGAAGGATGGGATCCGAATCTGGGAGGGAAACTCCACTGTAAGAGAAGAGGACATGTCGAGGTCCTGGAGCCTGCGCGATGAAGAATGGGGCTGTCGTGGCACAGGCTCTAGCATGTACTATGGTCCACAAATGAGGGAGGGAAACGGGAAACGGGAAAAGGGAAAATGGAAATGTGGCCTCGGGAGGCTAAGGAGAGAAAAGGGCTCAGGTGACCATAACTAGGGCCACGCCTTCTTATGTCTGGAACAGCTACCCCGCCACTTTCCCCGGATTCTTTCTCCTCTGCTACCAGTAGATGCTGAGCCTTGCGCTGATCAGGATAGCATCTGATCAGGATAGTATCTGATCAGGATATGAGGGGACAAAGAAAGAGGACTGACACAGAAGCTCGTCAGCAAAATCTATTCGCGCTTGATTTCCCAATCACGCTTCTGGCCTAAGTTAATTAGGAGCTCACCACACTGAACGCGGCACGCGAGTTGAAGCCAGATCAACCATGGGCCTGCTCAAGTCCTTGAAAGGCGACGGCCCGAAGACGATAGGCTGCGAAGAAGGGACTCGGGATCAACAGCAAAGATCTTCCGAGAAACGTCGCCTTTTCGGCCATTCCTCGTCGCGTTCGCAGAGACTCACCTGAAAGACTGGCAACCGCTGACTTTTCCAAATAGAACAGTCCGACCCTCCTTCAGGTCCTCCTCCTTCACACATGAGATCAACTGAATATGAGCCACCTCCTGGACCTCCTCCCGGCCGACGCAATGAGGAAAGGGACACATTCGCTCCACCATCTGGGCCACCTCCAGGGCAAGCAAACGCGACCGAGGAAAACCCACCACCCTACCATGACTGGACGGTGATACCTGACACCGCCCTGCTACCGCCTCCGCCTGCAATACGTTACGAGTATTCGACGAACAATGCCTCCTGGGATGATGCTGCCCGTGCACACGAATGGTGTGATCGGAACCCCTTGTACTCACCGTCAAAACCCAATCCTACTCTTTATCACGCTGTTCGAAATGGAGACATTTCGCTCGAGCAGCCGCCAGAATTCAAAGGCGATCTCACTCAACGTGGCAAAGGTCAATGGAAGGCAAAGACACAGGCATCCTGTACAGATTGCGTCTTCTTGAGCAGCCTGCCGTTGTACTTCGCAGCGGAAGATACTCCTCTGATGACGGAAAGATCAAAGAAAATATATTTTGAGATAAGGGTGCGTGCAATGGGTGGAAATCGTGGTGGAGAGGCGGCTGGCATTGCGGTCGGCTTCTGCGCAAAACCTTATCCTTCATGGAGACTTCCAGGTTGGCAACGCGCATCACTTGGTGTCCACGGCGACGACGGTCGGCGTTTTGTGAACGATCCAGATGGTGGGTTAGATTTTACAAGGCCCTTCCAACCGGGTGAGACTGTAGGTATTGGAATGACATTCAATATTGCAGCGAATGCCGAAAACCCTGGCAAAGCTCTAGCAGACGTATTCTTCACCAGAAATGGTAAATTTGACAAAGGCTGGCAAGTCAACGAAGAGCGCGACCGGGAAGATGATAGTGTGTTTGGCCTAGAGGGAGAGCTGGACCTTTATGCAGCAATTGGCATGTTTGGTCCTGTGGAGTTTGAGATGCAGTTTGCACCAGCAGGCTGGCTTTATCAGCCATAAAGATGACCTGAAATCTGTACCAAAGCAAAAGCCTATGATGTTGAATCTCATGCAATGCGAGTGGTGCAAATGCGACGAGGTGAGATTCTGCCGTCCCAGTTGTGGCGGTACCATTAGCACGCACAATGATGAGATCTAACGTTCTGCGTTGAAGTCCTGTGGGTGCAAAAGCACACAAGTCTTCCGTTTACAGCATTAGAGATCTCGAGGATTTTTTCAGCATCTTTTCAATCTTTGAAACCTGTGAACCATCTCTCAATTAATCAGTCAGAAATTGACTACCAGGGGTGCAGCACCATCCTGAATGGCTGCAAAGGAGAATAGCAAGATGATATCTGATACGTCCAACAATGCGAACGCAGCATGATAGTGTGGTTGGGTAGCAAAGCTTGTTTCGACGTCGATGAGGTCGAAAAATAGATGTCTCACCGCCATTTTGAGTATCGATATCAGCCACATGCGATGACGAGCTCTGGTGTCCCTGGCATTGGCTTGATGTGAGTAACCAAACGGTCATATCGAGCATCCGTCCGGCAAGTCTATCTCGCATAAGATCTGACAGCTCTCCTCGGAGATGTGGCGCTTGATAGCCCGTACCTGAAAACAGGGGATGGTCGTCAAGTCAACCTCGCCGGCGCTGCTGATACAGTCAACATTTTTGACGATGAGGATTGACAGACCCCTGAAGCCTGTCGTCATGCCGGTTGCCAATGAGCTATAAAAATCCAATTACCTCGACTGTGGCGAATGGAAGCGGAATTCATAGCCTTCTATAGCACTTATCCAAACATGGAGATGACAGCGGCAGCGGAAGGGTTGCAGAGGCAAGTGTTCAAAGATGCTTTAGCTTGTCGGGGGGATGTAGGTTCTCACTTCCCCGGCGTTTATGGCAATAGACTGGACGATCAAAGGTGCATGTGTAACGTGCGAGGATATACTTCTCATTTCCGCCAACCCATGTACGATGGCTTGATTGTTGTCGCATTGTGATTGGCGTAGTCTGTTTTCGGAGCCGATTGACGCACGGAGTGCCGGTTGAGATTAGAGAAAACGCACCACAAATTAAACGTTAAATTTTCTTCCGCAGCACTGATTTAATGCATCAATATGGAACCGGTGCGATGTGTCAAGAACCACTGTAGGACGTTGTGTGATTGCTGTCCCTTGTACCGCCATACGTGTCTGTAGTATGACCCACTCTTGCCACGATAGAGGGAATGCGCAGACGACATGTCGTTAGCACCCGTCCACGGGATCTGCCAGGTTGCGGTGCTGTATTTGTCCCCAGTCGAATCGGTTGTTATTACTTTGCATTTCTAGGCCATGTCCCTACTTTTTCTCCCCTCCTTTCCAGACCAGGTTCATCCCAAGTCCGCAATGTCACCGAGAGCCCAGTCGGTGCGTAATGCCTATATCTCTTCCAGACCTAGGGCCGAGGAGGGAAGGCCGAAGTGATGGGCCACCGAGTGGCCCTCGAGTCGAAGTGGAGTCGATCAACATCTAGCGGGATGTCAAATGACGATCAAGCTTGGTCATGAGCCAGAGCTAATTCATCAATACGGATTGATGGCCACACGTGGCACTCATGTTGGCGGCGACAGAGGAGACACAACCTCCGAGAAGGAGATTGTGCCATGTACCAGTACAGTCGGCGTACAGTTGGCCCATGTGCGTTTGAGATAGTGGGATGATACTTGCCAGTCGTGTACCAGTACGAAGTAGCGTTACGCCCATTCTGCGCGTTCACACATGCAAAGGCAACATCGTTTGGCGCTGTAGAGAGCGGCTAGGGCTTTCAGAGTTCGGAATGCTGGACTAGTGGCGTCGAAAAGCCGCTGCAATCGCTGGCATGTTGCTGGTAGTGAATTATTGTCGATTTCAAAAGTGTTGCGAAAGCTTGGCGGTAGAACGAGAATTGCTCTTGCCATGTGGAGATTGCCAACACCTAACTTTCTCAACATAAGGCCGGATACAATAAAGTTGGTATGATCTGATACTAAGAGGTCGGTTGAGGTCATTTCTACGTAGAATCTGGCTTCAAATCAGAGAAAGGCGAGGATTTTATGGTTGAACGATTACGTGTGTAAAGCTTACTTGTTTCAAAGAACTCTTTATCATTTGAAGTCTACATCTTTCAGATAAGAAGAAGTTCCATGATATTTTGATCTATGGAGTATAAAGGTTGAAGGCCTATATTAGCTGCCTGTAGCTGATTGTATCGATCATCATGGCAGCAACAATTTTCAGCCTCCCGCCAAGCTTTCGCAACACTTTTGAATTCACCAATAGTGCTGGCCACTGACCAGATAAGATTGGTGTCTTTCAAGCTCGAGAGTCCGTCTTTCCTCCGTTCGCATTGTACCATTTTCAGCCATTAATTCAACACCGGCTGCGTCTGATCTTGGGGAGTATGGTACGCGCTGTCACTCCTGCTCGTTCAAAGGCATTATCTTTCAGATTATCTTTCAGATAATCTCAGCGGTAAACATGCAATTGCATCGGGAAAAGACGGCATTCTCTTCTCACGGCGTTGCTCGCCGTGGTTCGCTGCGATTCGGTTCCGAAGCGATGTCTGTCGTTCAAGTACACTCCACCCGTGATAAGCTAGTAAGCCAATTCTACACATGCCACCACCATAAAATGCCTTCTTGAACTCTTCTGCTGAATCTAGTGCTTGGTGGCGCCTTGACCCCTCATTAATTTGTGTAGGGGTGGGGTCCATGGAGTAGTTGTTGTTGTTGTGACGAAGACCCATGCACGGTACTAGAGTTGATGGTGCTCTGTTCACCACCAATCCGGCTTCCAGTTGAGATCGAAGGTTTGGTTGACCTGCGTCTAAGCTACTTTAGGGTTGGGGAACGTGCATGCTCTTTTATGCATCGTTAAATAATATTGCGTCTCTCAAAAAAATTCTTGGATCTCGCACCGGAAGTGCCACAGGCTCACAGACGTCAGAGCATGAGACAGCTTGCTTCAGCCTCAACGCTTTCGATGTGCAGATCTTCGCCCTCCAAGGAGATCAAAGCCGTCATCTAGCAGGAGAAAGGGCTCATTGACTTCTGTACCTGGGCTGATGTGTTGATCAAGCACCTGCGACTTTGAGTTGCAGTTGCAGTAGCTGGATTTTGTCGAAGGAGAGCGGCTGCAACAGTGGATTCAAATTGACGAGATGGGCCTGAAGGTGTGTGGCTCCGATTTCATGCAGCAGATGCCTGGTCTCTAGTCTCTACTACTTGTAGGAATAGGACGAGAGACGCAAACAAACGGCAAATGACGACTCCTCGCGGACTTTGCTTAGCCGGGATGTAATACTGGTAAGGGAGCTTGGAAGTCGTAGCAACCAGTTCAAGTGAGGATCCTGGCATCTACTCGCGTTGATCATCCTCGGACGCTATCATCACAAGCGGTCAATCATGAGGGAGGTTGAAGCTGTAGTCTTGCGACCAATAGTATAGGTTGGAGACCTGCTTCTGCCATGGACAAAGTATCCGGCGTCCATGATGAACACACCAAGGCACAGGTTTTTAGCTCGAGACCATGCTGGTCAGAGCTGGGTAACTCTATCGGTACACTTTCAAATGCATGTCTCCAAATATGGACTTCTCCTATATTTGCCGACTTACAGCACACCCTCGGCGGCTCGATCCATCCCTCCCTCATATGCGAGCCATTGGATTCTAAATCTCGAGTTCATTCACTAAAAGCCAAAACTTAGATTATTCCCGTCAGTATTTTGGTCCTAGCTTGGTTTCAAGGTCGGGCAACTTAGACTTGGCTTTCGCTCTATGCGGGAAACACATATATCATGCCCTTGCGACCACTGCTTACTTGTCCATCGTCCAACTTTCCTTTCATACTCTCGTTCACCGGCTGCGATTTTGCTCCTGCGTCCATCTGTCAGAACCACAGCCAAAGGTGGTCCAACCACCGTACTGTCGTTTCCTAAGGTTTGGCTAGAAAGTCGCAGCACACCATGATCTCACTTGCGCTTCACTCGTACCTTGGTTGCTTCATATTCCTCTTGTGAGTTCTTTCGACAGGCTGCCGTGACAAGAAACACAACTGCCATCGTACAGGAGATGCTGACAAGTCGTTGTGTGACAGCATCTACCGCTATGCTCGATATGTGGTCAACCTCATTGCCTTCTCCTGCTTCCGTCCCCTGACTCTACCAGAAAAGCCAAGCTTGACGTCGGACGATGTTACTGTCATCCTTCCTTCGTTGGAGGGTCGGGGCGTCGAGCTAGAGCACACTATTGCGTCGATATTAGAGAACGAGCCCAAAGAAGTGATTCTGGTCACCATCCAGGCGAACCTTGAGTTGGCAAACAAGACCATCGCTAGAATGCCCGCTGCTCAATACAACAGACTGCGCTGTCTTGCTGTGGCCAACCCCAACAAGCGACGCCAGATGGCTCGCGCGATCCCTGAGGTTGACACCAGAATCATTGTCTTCGCCGATGACGATGTGACATGGCCAAGGCAGACCCTGAAATGGATGCTGGCACCATTTGAGAATGAAAAATACGGTGGAGTGGTCACTTGCCAGCGCTTGCGGCGAACAGACTACCCGCTGTTCACTATGAAGAGGGTGTGGAGCTTCCTGGGTGCGCTGTATCTAGAAAGAAGAAATTTCGATTGTGCTGCAACCACGTTCGTGGATGGTGGGGTTCCCTGCATGTCGGGGCGCACAGTCGCTTACCGCACCAAAATCCTTCGTGATGACAATTTCACCAACGAATTCACCAATGAAGCATGGTGTTTCGGAAAATATCGACTGAATGCGGACGACGACAATTTCATCACTCGGTGGATGGTTTCTCATGGTTGGGAAACTTACATGCAGTATCACCCGGAATGCGAGGTGCAGACCATATTGGAGGACAATTCCAAGTTCTTGAAGCAATGTGTGCGCTGGTCGAGAAGCAATTGGCGAAGCAACCTGACCAGCATGTTCACTGAACGACATATATGGAGGTAAGCAAGTTTCAATCATGTTGTTGATTGTGCATCCTGGAGCTTTGCAGAGTGGAAGGTTGTGGGTGGAGGCACAGACGCGCCTGGATTTGCGCCCCCAAACCATTGAATTTACCAGGGCTAACAACTAGTTCTGTGTGGATCAGCCGCCAAACTTATTCCGCCTACGCTGTCCATCTGACGACCTTGTCACCCCCAGCTCTCGTTGGCGACGCAGCTCTCGTCTGGCTGCTATGGAAAGCGGTCCAGACCTGGACTCAACAACAGCAACAGCTCGCCGTCTACACTCTCCTCGTATGGATGTTTGTGAGCAAGTTCAGCAAGAACCTCGGCCATTATGTTCGATATCCCTCTGACGTTGCCCTCCTTCCCGTTTCCATCCTCTTTGGCTGGTTCCATGGCCTGATCAAACTTTACGCCATGGCCACATTAGACGTGGTAAGTACTCCACCGCATTTTCGACCTTTTCCATATCCTGTTCTATCCTCCGCAGTAATGCTAGCCGCTCAGCACTTTTTTTGCTTTCACATGGCAAATTCTCTCATTTTCTGTTCTGCGCGTGTTACTACTGAACCCCATCTCCCGGCTCGTGGTTGTCTTTCATCACCTTCACTAACCGAGATTCTAGACAACTTGGGGCAGTCGAGCTGGAGCAGACACCAATTCTGACCGCATGAAGATCATCACGGAATCCGACCGCGCCGCAGAACAAAGACTTGGCCTTTCTTGTTACACGCAGTAACCGCTTCCATCCACATCCTATCCTCTACACAACGAGAGCTTTGCCCTTGTCCGACGAATTTTTTATCTTTCATCATCCCTCTCCTATTCCTCAAATAGATTGCAGCACTTCTACGATTGCTACGGCCGATGTGTATCCTAAAAGGGAAGGCAGGCGGAGGGCGCTAACACCAAAATTGGCGGCGGCGGCATCATCCTATTGAGTACTTCGATTCTCCAAAAGCATTGCATTCAAACAAAAGCCTTCATCCGCTGTTGGCGGGGGTATGTCTACGGACTTTGGTGCAGCATGTACATGCTTTCAACCTTTTAAGACCTTAGAAAAGTACCTGATGGTTGGGATAATTCCATAAAGTTGCCTAAAAGCTTGCCTGCACGAAGAATTGAGTGGACGTTCACACATTTCAGCAGTATGATCAATATGTTTCCGCAATTTCCTAATTCTTGCCATCAGTCCATGAAACGGCTGCCTTTTCGCCTGCATCGCTTTCGAAGCAGGTCTGGCTGTCGTCCGAAGACGCCAAATTCTGCCGTTGGCATACACCTCGATATTCATCATTACAGATTTTCAACCCACACCATCTGACCCAAGCACTAAGAACGGCAATTCGTTAGGGCAGCATAAGGGGTTCCCCTGCAAGTGAAACCATCTGCCCATCGACATTACAAATGTACCAAGCTCCGCTCTATCCGATGTTTCGGCCGCATTTCAATCGATATTGGATGCCACAAACGTGGCACAAACGTGGGTGCAAGCCACTGATGCACACAGCATGCAAAGAGTTGTTGCGCACGATCATCCAATGCTGATTCCAGCGAGGATAAACCCAATCTCGCCAAACACGTAGTGCCGCTATCTTTGTCGATCACAAGAACCCTTTTTCTGGACACTGGTGGCATGTAGGCCTCCCACTTTTACTACCAGAAGCCGATACGAGGACTTCCACGAGCCCCTGACGAGCTGACCATAAACTCCTAAAGCACTCTTCTGTTATACGCACTCTTCTGTTATACTCCATTCAAGCCTCGCAAAACATGACGGACTCCGATCTTTTCCCCCTTGTACAAATCCCAGCCTCACGACTCGGAATGTGCGAGGCTTTGGCCCCTATCGCTTGCCTTTGCATATGCATATTCTGCCAGAATGCATGTTCAAGCCAGCAAAGCGCCTATTCGACGCTGCATAACAAACGTCTTTGCGCTTGAGCCCATCGAGCAGGTGCTCCTTTCCAACGACTATCCTGCAGCACAACAAAATCATGTAGGTCGCGTGTGACACTGCAAGATCCCCCTTTTGAACGATCTTGGGCTGCATTGATCCAAGCGGCACGTGCCAGCCGCTTTCAGGAGAGCATTCTCGACTCTCAATACGAAGGCCTGGAAGGCTCGATTTCATCCGGGAAGTTTGCGGTGATGTCAATGTCTAACCACTCAGAGTCTTCCATTGTGACCCATAGCGTTCCAGGTCAACCTGAAGTCTTCATATTGTCTTTTCGATCCGAAGGACCAAGGAAGAAAATTTCCGACCAGGATTTATACCAGGTGGAAATCTCTCGGATGCCTGGAAGTTGTCGTAACAAAATGATGGAAGAGTGAAGCACCTTCTGTCTTCAAGGGAACATTCGAGATCTACTCAATAGCACAAGCCTATAGGAATTTCGCCAGAAGCAGACGGCAAACGACCATGCTAGACCCCGAACTTATGCCTTTCTGGTAGCCAGTACTTAGCCTTCTGCTTTTGAAGTCTCCACCACCGCCGATGGTGTCGAAGCTTTGGGTCAGTGCTGGCCGAGTGAATCTACAGCGTTGTACTTTCTTCCTACCGGAGCATGCGTGAGCTGGAAAGACGCTCCTACTCAGGATGCGGACTTTGAGCTGAGCTTGTGTACGAAAATTCTCCAACCACTCGTAAATGCTCTCCCCAAAGAGCTAACGTCTTTCATGACAAAATCAAAGAGGAGCACGGTGGATGAGTGAGGTTCCAAGATCGAGTATACGCACACGACGCTCAGGAAGGAAATCATAATCCATTTCAGCAGGATCTCTCAACGCCGGGTTGGCGGCACGGTGGGTTTGATGCCGCTGTAAAGGCTCCAAAGGATGCATAAGCAGGAGGAACATCTCGAACAAGTGGCACCAGCTTGTCCCTCGCTGAGAAACTATGTAGGACAAGGCCGTGAGTTGCCAGAAACGGCAATTTATGGAACGGCCCAAGCTACCACGTTCAGGAGCATCCGTTAGTAGTGTGAATAGGCCAGAATGCTATTTCAACTTCCACCTTGCCCACTCCATGTAACTTAGCAGACCATGCGGTCTTGGACCACACGCGACACACCAGCTTGCAGCTTGCAGCTTGACCGTGCTGAAGACCAAGAACTGGGATGCGGTCGATGATATCGCACGTGCCTCCGTGAAGACTTCGGTCTGATCATCTTCCATCAGATAGCTCCGAGAGGTGTTTGTGAAGGATGGATTGGCCAGCTCATTGCCCCAAGATGTTGGACCTAGTTTAGCTAGCAATGGTTAGCCGGATAATGGTCTGCCAAGGCGCGCTAGAAGTCCGCCAGCAAGCTTCAGTCTGAAAACCCGCATCCTGCACACCATACGCATATCCCATCGTCCGCGCAAGGAAATACTGCAATCCTCCTCGAATTGGAATGTCTTCAATGCGCAATGCCGTCTCGCGGCGTCCCCACAAAGAGCGTTCTCAGCCCAAAGGCCGCGAGAAATGGGGAATCCTAGAAAAACACAAAGTCCGTAAATACTCCATGCACTTACCACTTTCACCCGCTCGGCGTTCGCTCTCAGAGGCAAGAAGGAGGACTGATCATATCCCGTGACCTATCTAGGACTACTCCCTCCGTGCCCGGGACTACAACGTCAAAAAGCAGAAACTAGCCGCTCTCTCACAAAAAGCACGCAACAGGAATGAAGATGAATACGCCTTCGGAATGTCATCTGCCAATAAGGCGGAGGCGGGGAAGCATGGAAGGGGTAATGCGCAGGCGAACAGGTTGAGTCATGATACGGTGAAACTGCTTAAGAGCCAGGATGTGGGGTATCTTCGGGTGGTGGCGGGGAGGGGAAGGAGAGAGATTGGCAGGTTGGAGGAGGAGGTCGAGATGGCAGAGCCACAGGGGAAAGCGAAGAAAGTGGTTTTTGTGGATGAGAATGGGGGCGCAAATACGGTGTCGCATATGACGGAGAGAGCTGGAAAGAGGTGGAAGCTCGATGTGGAGACAGCTGGGGATGAGGAGACCAAGGACAAAGATGGTCACTCTAAGCTAGAAGCCGAGCACATGGCGCCCGCAGTGGATGTTGCTGTGGATGCAGACAACATTGACCTGTCTGCGGTCAAAGCCACTACACCGAAGCCCAAGAAAGTCCTCGCCGCCGAGCATTATGCCCTACGAGACCTGCGCGCAGCACGAAAACGAAGAAAGCGTCTTGCAGAGCTGCGGGTCGCGAAGCTAGAGGCTTTAAAAAAGCGGCAGAGAGAGATTATGGCTGCGGCGGATGAATTGGAGTTGCAAAGGGCTAGAATGGCGAGGACGGTCGGTGGGGTCAATAAAGACGGAGTCAAGTGGAAGATCAGGGAGAGGAAGAGGTGACTTGATCGAGGAGCGACGATTGAGGATGCGTAGTTCGAGGAAATGGGTGAGCTGGGACACACATGGAAGAAAAGGCGGACACGATCGAATGTCCGGCGTGCGGCTCCTCTGCATCCCAGCGGAGTCTCCTTTAACTCGCTATTGACTGCTGAGCAACACCCTTTTACGACAGATGCGAGCACGCCAATCTGCTCATTACCGTCGACATGTGAATCTCAACCCCTAATGACTCGACTCACGCCACGATCTCAATACCGCACAATATGCTTGACATCGCGCCTTCAACCGGCCCGAACGATGCATTTCGTGCTATTTAGGGTACGGTGCCGATAGTCACCCTCGCGGCCGGCAAGACACAGCATCCGGAGAATATCTCTTCCCGTGCCACGAGCGACAGCCGCGTAGGAAAATCATCAACTCCTAATTCACGATCATAACTTCACTCCCCCTGCTGCCGCGGACCATCCCCGTTTCCTCTGGCCCTGCCAACATACCATCCTGCAATTATGATGGCATGGCAGAAGAAATGACACCTCGCCAATTTTGCAGTCTCGCCGTGTGGTTTGCATCAGTTGGCTGAGTGGCAAGAAGATCGATGATGGCCAGTATGAGAACGGTTGTGGTGAGGAATGTGGAAGGCAAGAGTCCTTCGAGGGGACTTGATCCACTAATCTACAAAGGAGAACGCAGGAAGTCAGAAGAGGTGTGTGTTTGAAAAGGGTATGCTTATCAGGCTTTAGTGGTATTGAACTAATTGGAAGGGCTGCGGGCTTGGAAGCCGTGAGCCTCTAAGGCGAGTACAACGCTGTGCGGCTGCAATTGACGAGGCCTTAAGGCCAGTATGCCTGGTGACGAGTGATGTAAGCTGTTTAATCCGCACCATCTACTTGATCAGAGGGAGGCCAGTGAGCTTTTAACCGACATGAATATGCCCAGAACGTGAAGGTTTTTCAGTCAAGGAAGCAACAGAATTTTTGTCCACATCGAAAGAAGAAGATACGCTATACACTTAGCTGCAGCTCGCATCATATCCGCAACAGATTCACCACCCAACCCTCGATAGCTAAAGAGCTCGAGCCTTGAGGGGATCAGTCGCAAAATGGCGGAAGAAACCCTCCAGCGCCAGTTATCGTCCCTAACATTGCCTTCCCAGCCCGTCAAACCAATACCCAGCATAGCTAACAATATAGCCCGTTCGTCAAAAGAATCCGACCTTTGACTAGGCATCATGTCGTCACATTTGGCCCTTCTCCGGTTCCCTTCCCATTGCTACCCATCAAGCCCCAGCAGCAGCCCCAGCCGAGCCACCCGCCGAGCCTTCCCTCGTCATAATAACAACAAGAAGCACTATCGCGAGCTCGAACAGCGGTGTCGGCACTTCATAGACCAGGTGTGGGAACTCCGACTTCTCCGACACCGCTTCCGGGGAGAGGGTCAGAATCGTTTGCAGGGAGTGCCCGAATGTGTCATCGGAGGCTCTCTTGACTTCCTTGTCCGGTCTGCCGTAGAGGAGGAGGGGGGTGGAGGGCCGGTGGGATCTGTCTGGGACGAGCTGTTGGAAGATGATCGTCAGTACCGGGTCTACGTAGTCCTTGGATGATCGGTACCAAAGTCATACCTCCCATTCCTTCTTCCTCCTATGCTGCAACTTCCACTCCATAGCTCCCTGATGCGGCGTGAAGAACGTCCGAGCACTACTTACTCAGTCAAATCAGCCATCCTGCTTGTCCCCCTCCCCTTCCTCCCTCCCCTCCCCTCCCCTCACATCCCTACCCCTCTCCCAAGA
>JAABUK010001647.1_pt1 | contig 41965 bp, 34 predicted proteins | sample 5559141 | NCBI WGS metagenome assembly JAABUK01 (sample SAMN10711869, study PRJNA513367) | rock metagenome | isolation source: Antarctica rocks | place: Antarctica: Victoria Land, Pudding Butte nord | collected 2016-01-03 | reverse complement strand
GTTCTGGTGGGGGGGGGGGGGGGGCGGGTGTCTGTAGACTGTGTGGGTTGAGGTTCGACGGAAGGTGGTGGAGCAGGAAAGGCTTGTTCTCCGACCTTCTTGTCGATGAGGTGCGAGAAGAGGGAGTTGAGGAGGAGAGTGTGGATTCGGGTGAAGGTGGGGGATTCTACTAGGTCGGAGGTTTCGTCTAGGAGTTTGCGGAGAGGGCTATTTGGGTTCTCGAGTCCGGACCTGTTGATTGGTGGCGATGGGGACATTGCTTTTGGGTCTGGTGAGGAGCTGGATGGTGTGCTTGTTGCTGGTGGGGTGACGACGCCGGATTCGATGAGGACGTCTTCCTCTTCTTCTCGAGGGGGCAGGAGGTATGCTAGCCAGTTTTTGGCTCGGCGTTCGTTGGCGGTTGAGCCTTCGATCTTTTGGCGTAGTTGGAGGGTGAGCTCGGAGAGGCGGGTGGCGGATATTGCTTCGGTGGGGGAGATGGTGCTGAATACTTGGGTGACTGCTGATTGGACTTCAGAGAGAATTTCGGCGTAACCTTTGTTCAGGAGAAACCATGTAAAGGCTAGGTAGCGACGGTTTGTTTCGAAGTCGTTGCCAAAAGTTGGCCCGCCTGGACTTCCAGGGCTGTCGTTATCCTCGAGAGATATTGAGTTGGCCCGCTCGGGTGGAGAAGGTCGTGTGGAGCAAATGACAGAAGAGAGGTAATTCAAGCGGCCAAGCAGATTTAGCTGGATCCGTGTGAGGAGTGCAAGAAGAGATAGTGTGTAGAGAAGGGTGAAGGACCGCGTTATGGAGGAGATCTTGATCTCGTTCCACAATTGCGCCTTTGATTTCCTCGGGCGTCCTCCACTACTTTCTGACTGGGTCATCTGACTGGCATGGATGTAGCTGGAAGATTGGAAGCTCGATAAGCTGGTATTATCTCCTCCATCCCTAATGCTTGATGGACCAGAACTTAATTCGGAAGGCGTGCCCTCTCCACCCGATCTGGCAAGTCGCTCTGCTTTCTTTTGTTGTAACTCGTGAGTTAATTGCTCTACGGGTAGAGCTTCCAGAATGTTTTCTGTCACATTCGGTAGTAAGGCGAGGACTGTGAAAGTGCAATCGGTCTGATTCTGCTCAAAGCGCCGACGTAGACTGGAAGATGTCAATGATTGCATGGGACGTGTGGAGGAAGGGGGTGACTTACTTTTCTCGCGCCATTCGATCAGAGGTCATGCGCTCTCGCGCTTCAGAGACCTTTCCGATCACATACTGACCAGCCAGATAGGTCGCGCCCACGACTCCAGCAGCAACGGCAATGCCACCGCGATTGCGCCGAACCCAACGACGAGAAGCCGATATCATAGTTGTGCTGGAGGGAAATCGATGCTATCGGCTTGGGCTCATTGTTTTGTAGACTCAAGCGATGGTCAAAACGCCACCTTCGCCTCTGGTGAAAAATGTCCTCGGGACGAGCGCAGACGGTAAGCTGTAAGTCGGTCCCCTTCAACCCCTACTGCAGATGATGATGTGTGGCTTGAGTGCCTCGGCTTGTTCCGCAGGAGGCTGGTGATGCCATCTTATCGCGCTCTTGGCACGGATCCCTGCGGTTGCCGACGGCCTCCCGCACATCTGTCTGCTGACAGGCAGAGGAGACACTCAGCGGTCAGAACTCAACACTCTTCGCAGACCGATTGCGACGAGATCTTCTTGATATTCATGGCAAAATGCTTCGGTACTGTTCTCTGACCATGTCATGATCATCCCGTTCTTGGAGGGTATCGCCGTCCCACCGGCGCAAAGCCCAACCCCACCATGGATCAGCGAGCGCCTCAGGAATACGTCTTAGAAATATTCGCAGACCAGACCTTCGTGAAGGATATTGTCAAAGGTCTGTATGGCCGTACTGATCATACCGCAGAGCTAACCTGACAATCTTAGCCGTGCTTCATACTATCTTTTTTCATCGATATTTCCCCTCCATCAGGCCCTCCCTCCGCGACCTCCCACACCTTGACATCACTCTACCCTACATTTCCGATCCTCCAGAGATTGAGACCCTCATCGACGCTCGCACAACGACCCTAGTACATCAACTGACATCTGCAAACACGCCGAATGGTGGAGTGAGGGGTCAGATAGCCATCCAATTCTTCGAAAAGAGAAGACGAAAGACTGGATGGTTGGGTGGAATGGGGAGAGGAGGGGACGAGGAAGTTTGCTGGGAGGAGTGGCTGCTGGAAGTGACAATTGCGAAGCCAAAGACTGAAAGTGGTATGCATCCTGCTTTGCGACGCCTAACATTTAGGTGCTAATGGTTTGGACCTCAGAAAGAACGAAGGTGCGAAGAGCAATGGAGAGTTCATTGCAGAAGACAGCAATGAAGATAGTTGCCATCGTGAATCGGGACAAGGACCACATACCACCTATAACCACCAGCGATGCCAACCCTTTTCCCTATCAGATCATTTTGAACCCGAAGCAAGAAGGATATGGTCATCGTTTTGGGAGTTGGAATTGATAATAATGAGATACCCACATTGAGTTTTTAGAGGGCCAACGATGTTCATGGCTCTGCAAATTCTCACAGAAGACGGTCGTGTTCAAGAAGGACTGCATTCTACCAATGTTCAGATGTGCCTTGCCCCGCAACAAAACTCTCACACTCAAAGTGCAAGCAATCGCCAAGAAAGTCATTCCACAGCCTCTCCCTTTTACCACGGCATCCCCACTGCATTGCATTCCTCCACTTGAAGCTCGATTGGAAACGGTAGACCTGACGCGGTTAGTCGTCTAATTGTCGAAGCAGACGTTGTCATCCAATTGTTGACCGGCGTTCCAAAATATGCTCTTTACTGGCTCTTGGTAGCGGCGTCGGCTCTCGCACGAAGATCAGCGGAGGTGGAGCCACTTTGAGAGAAGAAGCGGGAGAAGACCGGCTGAATGAAGGATCGGAATACAACTTGGGCGCCGTTCGTCTGGGGGAGAGCCATCCACAAGACAAGGATGAACTTGAAGGTGTAGTAGAAAGCTGTGATACTTCAGTAACTGAGCATAGGCAATTGGACGAAGAGACGTACGGAACCAGTAAACGGCGTTAACAGCACTCTCAAGTAGAGTCAAGAATGCATAGACAACCCAATACTGTTCGCGTGTGGTAAGTCACGTGTCCGCCACGGATAGGCCGGTAACCACAGAACTTACGGTCAACCACTATGATTTCATTAGCATTTGTTTCAACAATATCTACGAGGTGAAGACGAAGGAACACAAGTGCTAACATACTTGTGTGTCATCAACCTTGCTGGAACTGAATAGCGCATCGAGGGAATAGTAGCCGGGAACAAAGAAACCAGCAAAGTTGACAAGAAAGGCACCGGCAATGTTGAAGAAGACGAGGAAGAAGTATAGGCCCAAGAGTCCGAGGATAACGTAGACCTTGGGAACAGAGGTCTGCTTCTCGAGGTTGTTAAGGGCAGGGTATTTGGAAAGCTAGAGCGGCTCGTCAGTTCCCAATCTGCAGAGCGATAGCACTGAGATGATAGTGCAGTCAAGGGTCGGAGAGCCAGGGGCAAGAAAATGAGCTATGGATCAATCAAGCTGTACGCACCTCCTTATCGAGTTGCGAGATCTGGTGTTGGGCTCTATCTTGGAAGGACGACATCTTTGCAGCGGAGCAAACAAAGCTGATCTGGTTGAGTGGCAGAGATGTGGAAGACTGTGATGCTGGTAGGAATCTGTGAATCAAGAGTGGTGAACGCTGTCGATGAGATGACCGTTGGGTGATGGAGGTTCACTTTGTGTTGGCCAAAGATTGGTCGTCGTCAAGATTCCCTCCTCCCAAGGCCGACGTAATCGGTGCAAAGGAAGTGCGATCTTGGCAAGGTCTTGGCCCCGTTGCCAGGGAAGATCTTCATTCACAACAAGCTCGGGATCATCCACAATTCAACGACGACGAGCTGCTGCATCTAGAGCTACGAGCTGCTGCTTTGCATGAGACCCAAAGGTATCCGTTGCTTCTGGCAGATCGCTCTGTTCCGCGCTTTGCGAGGCAGTTGGTGGTGTCGTTGTGCGCATTCCTCACCACAACAAACATTTGTTGACAGACTCGGCTTCTGCAACAGTTTGACTCAAGCTGCACTCTGAGAAACATTGGCAATGATGGATCACGCACATATTGTCTCTGAGATAGGTGGGCTTCCTCGATCTTTGCGCGATCAATTGGCTTCCCTCCCTGACGTCGCCTACTCTCTAGCTCGACCCCAGTCGCAAGGAGGCCAAATGCAGCCTCATGCTCATCATCGCCAAATGTCGAGTGCTACTTTACCCGATACTTTCCAGCGCTCTAGGTCCGATACTTTGACTTCCACCAAAAGCCGACAACGACCCAAGTCCCGAGGGTCAACAACAAGTATACAATCAGCTGGGACTGTAGCGCAGTATCAACAGGACCAGCCGCATGCACATGGCATGTACATACCCACACAACATCAGCAACAACCGTATAATGCATCTCCAGAAGAAATGCTGGCAAGATATGGACAAGAAGAATTCGCCCAGACCCGACAGTACAGCCTTGATCCGAGTCTGCCAGCCCAACAACCAAATGACATGCAAAATCACGATATGCAGCAATATGCTATGCATTCACAAGCCTATACACAAGAAATCCCGCAGTACGGAACGTCGCATGATCATATACAACATGCACTTGCCCGAACAGGGACTCTCGATACTACAGATAATCAATCTCCAGCACCCGAGGATTCTGAAACTGCCGAGAATGGTCAAAGAAGAAAGAAGGGTTCTGCTACCAGCCTTGCAAATGATGCCGAACTCCGACGCCTCGTTCATCAGTACCAGGGCAGGACGCTGAAGGAAGTTGCGGCAGAGGTTCAACAGAATGAAGGAGGAGGTGGAAAGTCAGAAAAAGCAAAGCAAGTCTTTGCCATGCTATGGTACGTGTCTATTTTCCTTGGTGGTTTTTCATTTCTGTATTGCCACGTATGGGAGGCGCGAGGAAGTTTTTGCTGCTTCTTGCTAGAAGGAAAAACACTCTTATGACTTGCCTTCCTTACCAGCTCACCGACATCTCTGAATAAAATCACTTCTCAAATACTGATGCAGGTGACCTTCAGGCTCCAAGAAAGCTGTACACGCAGCTCCAATTCTGTCCGTCGTGACCGAGTATTTCAACGCTACACCGACCGCTGCGGCGATGAAAGAGTACCAACTCTAAACCCAGCATCCTTTGGCAAACTCGTCCGTATCATATTTCCCAACGTGCAAACTCGCAGATTAGGCGTTCGAGGAGAGTCAAAGTACCATTACGTTGATTTGTCTCTTGTCTCGTTAGAGAGTTGCCACACGAGCACGTATCAACCTTCTCAAACACTCTCGCGACCAGGTAGTCAACACCATCGCGACGAATCTCTCGAAGACGCCAACATGACTCACCAAATCCACATTCGAATTGGAAGCAGCCATCAGCTGTCAGCTGCACCTCCAGATACTGCCGAGTTCCCTGCACCAAGCGCATCATTTGGACCTCAGTCAGCAGATTTAGCTACAAGATATAACGTATATCCACCACCAGCCAGAGCGAAAGGAAAGATGCATTGTGAAAAGTCAAACGCTCCACTACTAAGGATACCCACTGACAAGATGTCACCACCTCTCATCGCTTCTCTCCCGTCAATCAGATCGTCCCTTCCAGCGACGTTGACGACATATCTCGGCTCACCCTCATCCACATCTCACACCTCGCCTTCTCTTAGCCAGACCGAAGCCAAAATCGAGCTTCCGAACATTCATTCCTACCTTGCTGGTGTGCATTATGATCCTCCCATTGCAGACTCGCTGAGCTCGCTCTACCGTTCATACTGCATTATGGTCATCGACTCCTTCCGCTTCTGTCGCGAGAAACCCTTTTTCCACCACCATTCTGCTTTCAACGGCACAATGACGGTCCCTGTTGCCAAACTGCTAGCTGAATCACGAGTTGCACCATGGATACAAGAATGCGACATGCGCATGTACAAGAAGATGATTCGATACATCGCACCGTTAGTGACTCAGGTCGTCCCCGAACCAGTCTGGGCTATGTTCGACCGGGTCTCCACGAAGCTGGTAGGCCATCTGGTTGGGGCTTTCGAAGAAAAATGCCCAACCCACGTCGTGGCTGCCAAAGTCATCCCAGCAACCAGGTTTTGCAATCTGTTAAAGAAACTCGTTAGAGTGAATCAGGCAGCAAATAGTGTGGCGCCGCTGTTGAGTGATGAGAGGACGAGAAGCCAAATGTGGGCGGACATGGTGACCCTAGTGAACCCGGAGAGGCTGCTTGATGAGAGCATGCCCAGTCCAGAGTGTTGGACTGGAGTAGAAAAGAATTTGAGGGACGAAATGAGGGCATTGCTGACGCCACTGGACGATGAAGCTTTGAGACCAATAGAAGCAGAAGAGTCGACGGAATGGTCACAGTACTTCGCCAACACGGTACTATCTAGTGAGAGCAATCCAACCCAGCCAATGAGCGAAGGTAGCCTTGATCGATGGATTCAGTGGCTAGAGAGGCTACCAGACGGCTTTGAAGGTCACCACCCTCAATGCATTATCGACTGGCACACCCGCTTCTGGGACAGTATCTTGACGCAGTTCGGCATGGGTGGCGCACAGAGCTATCAAGCTTGGTGGTTCCTCAAGGCTTTCTTATCGAGCATGTTAGCCTGGATGACGCAGATGGAGGGGCTGCTGTTGCCTGAGGCCGAGCAGCGGAGAGTCGAAGGCATTGAGAGGGCGAAGCAGATTCAGGACGAGGGATGGTCCAGCGGCACCAGTCATGCACGTAGTGCTAGTTTGGGGTCTGGTTCTGGTTCTGTTTCAAGTCTGAAGAGGAAGAGGACGCAAGATGATGTTGGTGGTGAGGACCGTATCGCTGCTTCGAGAAGTGCCAGCGCAAATGAGGAGGTCTATGGCTCAAGGCTGGGGACTGGCAGTCATCGGGTCAGCCCTTCTGCGGAGGCCACACCAAGTGAAGAGGAAGAACGGGGGAAAGATGACGAGATGGATCAGCCACCCCTCGAATTGCCGAGTATTGAGACCGCCACGTCTCCGAAACGACAACATCAATCTCTTCATGATGATAGTGGCATCAGTCTAGATGCCGAGATTGAGGAGGGCGCTGAAGTTGCAAATGAGGCTGCGTCTGCTGGTGATACGCCGGCTGGGGAGAAAGAGAAAGAGAGGCAGAAGCAGAAGCGGCTGAGGAGGGAATGGGGTATCTTAAGTGATGGGCCGGATGCTATGGGTGAGGTTGTTGTTATTTGATGCTGTCCGGTCTCGTCCTATCCTATTCTGTGGGGAGACTTCCTCCTCTTGTTGCGGTGTTTGTTTGTGTTGATTTGGTGATGATGGGACGATGTGATGGCATGGCATGAATAGGATGATGGATAGACAGGATATTCTAGGTTCAGGGTTTGCTCGTTCTGTTTACCTGTCTGGTTTTTGGCCAAACCTGCTGCGACGAGATGCGTTGTAGCTTGCTTGTTTGGCGCAATGGACTTTTCCTGTCATGCAGCTGCTGGGTTGTATATCCTCTTTGTTTCATGGACACAGGCTGAGCCGGCAATCCGCAGGAAGGAGACTACTCAAAGGGGCCTCTATCCGGGGTGTGGCATGTCTATTTCCAGGTCTGCTCACACACAATGTTCCGTGTCATTGATCAGATCAGATCAGATCAGATGGCAGTATGATATGATAGCGTTGTTTGTCAGTCAATTGATACACGACGAGCGAGCGGCCTTGTTTTGCAGTAACTATCGTCTCTGCTTGTGTTGTTGTTGTTGTTGAACTACCAGTTACCACTTTACTCGTCGGATCGGTCCTGGACGATTGCAAATTGCCAGCTAAGTCCCCTGATCACGTCTGGCTGCTGGGTTGTCACGACGAGCGAATCTGGAAAGCGGAGATGTTGAGCGAAGCAAGTCTTCGCTTATTACTGAGTACACCTGCTCAAGATCAAGGTACGATTGATCTTCTCCTCATGCAGCGAGAGGATAGGCAACTAATCACCTGCAGGTCTGTTGAATCCATGAATGGCACATTCCAATCTCCTTGTTCCACTGTTCGTTCTATTAAAACAGCTCTCGCCCATCACCGAAATCGCAGAATTCGATTCAGGTCTACTCCCTGCTCTACAGATACAATCCCTCTGGCTCACCCTCAGTCTTCGTCTTCATCACCCTCTCCCTCGCAGCCCTGAAATCTTGCATCTGCACTCTCATTCTCCTCTCCCTCAAAGCCAACAGCCCAGCCTCACTACAGATCGCCTTGATATCCGCTCCACTCAGATCGTCCTTCTGGTTTATGAACTCCTCCAACTCCACATCATCCGCCAAGCTCATCTTGCTGGTATGCAGATTGAAGATCTTCTTCTTGGTGTTCTGATCCGGATTTTCGAAGAGAATCTTGCGATCGATACGCCCAGGTCTGAGGAGGGCAGGGTCAAGGGTCTCAATTTTATTGGTCGCCATGATGACTTTGACATCGCCTCGGTCGTCGAAGCCGTCGAGTTGGTTGAGCAGTTCCAACATCGTACGTTGGATTTCCCGCTCGCCGCCGGAGGTGCTTTCGTAGCGCTTTGTGCCGATAGCGTCAATCTCATCGATGAAGATGATGCTTGGAGCGTGCTCGGCAGCGACTTGGAAGATTTGGCGGACTAGGCGAGGACCGTCTCCGAGGTATTTCTGGATGAGCTCGGAGCCGACGATTCGGAGGAAGGTGGCGGACGTTTGGTTCGCTACAGCTTTGGCTAGAAGTGTTTTTCCTGTTCCGGGTGCGCCGTAGAGTATGACACCTTTAGGAGGTTTGATGCCCATTTCTTCATATAGTTCGGGGTGGAGCAGAGGCAATTCGACAGCTTCGCGAACTTCTTGGACTTGGGCTTCGAGCCCGCCTATGTCGGCATAGGATTCTGTAGGTGCCTTGTCGAGTTTCATGACGGAGACCAGTGGGTCAGCGTCATCCGTCAGGACGCCAACAACGGACACAGATTTGTGGTGCAGTAGGATCGAAGCGCCGGGTTCGAGGAGATCTTTGTCTACAAAGGACAGGATGGAGACGTAATATTCGGGTCCTGTGGCGGAGGAGACGATAGCATGGTCATCATCAATCATTTCCTCCAGGTTACCAACACCCATTGGACTTCCTCTCATGTCATCGACACGACCTCTTTCATCAGCGTTTCGATCCAGGGTCTCTGATTCTGGTGCTGCTGACGGGGCAGCCGTGTTGGCAGCCTTGGCTTTTCGAAGTCTCTCCTGGTTCTCAACATATTCCTCCTCTAATAGCAGGTGATCATGCACTCGCTGCATGCGAAGATATCGCAATTTACATCTTGATGTCGGATATATTGTTGGAAGTTTCGCAGCAGCGTTTGGCCCGGCTGCCTTGCGTTTCCTTCGACCTATGCGGGTGGTTGGCTGCGGTGGTGGTTCGTATTTTGGCTTCTCCTTCTATAAGAAACATCAGACTGAGCTCGAGTAGGCGAAGATAATCCATATGACGGGTCGTGATGGTAACTCACCTTCTTGTCTTTATCGTCCTTTCCATCTCCGCCAGGGGGTGGACCACCTAGTCCGGACTGTTGATTACCCTAGAAGGGGCGGTTTAGTAGAACTTCTTCGCCGTTAAAAGTGCTCAACTCACCATGTAAACAGATCAGCTGAGATCGCAGAGAGGGGAAGTAGATGGAACCCAGGTGCAACCAGAATGGCTTCTTCAGTCCGAAACCGTGGAGACTGTCAGATGTGGTTTGATGTTGTTGATGATGCTCTGACGAAGCAAAGTCGCGCCTGAACCCGAAACTTGGGTCTGCCTGCCAAGGCCAAGATCTGCGTCGCGGAAGACGCCGCTGCAGAGGGAAGCTTCCACGTCACAACCCTTAGAAGCAAGTGTGGCAGTCCTGAAGGTGTGATATTCACCAACACAATCTGCCTCCAAACCTTTGTCTCTTCGCTCAGGAGTTAGTGTGATGTAATACCTGCGGCACTGGTGGCGACGAGTAGTATCGAAGTCATCTGCGCAGTCGGTCGAACCTGTTTGATCTGAGTCCTACGAACATTGAAGCTTCCTTCGAGATTAGAACTTCCTGAGTTTACTCGAGGAGCGAGTGCTACGGACCTACTCCCCCCGAGGGCATCTTTCAATCTACGCCTTGTCGACCTCAACTTTCATCACGTTTAATCCTGCTGCGCCGTCTTCGACGCAACCTTCTGCCTCAGGCCTCACCCAGCGCCTATTTCTCGTCTTGCAGCCTCGCAATAACGTCCAAATATACCTCGACTGAGAACCGAGAGGACCCCGAACGTAGCTTACTGCGATGGCTTCGAATAAAGCCCGCCGTATCGCTAAAGAACTTGCGGACCTCCATGCAGACACACAGTCACAAATACAGGCAGATACTGTTGGCGAGGATGTAACGAAGCTAAGAGGCTCCTTTGGTGGCCCCCCCGGCACCCCCTACGAGGGAGGAAAGTATGAAATCAACATAGACATTCCGAGCGAATATCCTTTTCGACCGCCTATCATGAAATTTGCTACCAAAGTCTGGCATCCAAATGTCAGCAGTCAAACTGTGAGTGGATCTCGCTTCTATATCTGCTTTCCACTGACAAAGGAAAGGGTGCCATATGCCTGGATACCCTCTCTACGGGATGGTCACCTGTGTTGACTATCAAGTCCGCCCTCATATCCCTCCAATCGCTGCTGAGTTCACCAGAGCCCAAAGATCCTCAGGATGCCGAGGTCGCTCAGATGCTTATTAAGAATCCCAAAGAATTCGAGCGAGTGGCTCGCGAGTGGGCTGTGAGATACGCGGGTGCACCGAAAAAGAACATTGGGGAAGGGAGCGGTGGTGCTACCGCCGAGTCTATAGAAGCCGCCGAGAAGGAGGCCGAAAATCGAGAACAAGAAGCGAATCTTGCTGTTTACGAAGGATACAACAAAGATCTCATTGACCGATTTGTCAATATGGGCTTCGATGTTGACCGAGTTGTCGCTGCTTTCAAGTATGTTGGAATCGACAGAATGGGTGGTGAGGACTACGAATTAGAGGAGGCATATATGGGCGACATTACTGCTCGCCTGCTCGGGGAGCCGTGATACAACGCTATCAAGGCTGAGAGACATCATGCTGTACAGGAGTCGAGGCGCTTTCGGCAGGTGAAAGGCTCCTTGCGCCCTGACAGCTGCTTTAAATGTTGAGATGGAGTTTGGTGGCGTAATTGGAAGTCCCAAAATCGGTACATATTTAGCATACAACAATTGAGCTGTTCCTGTACACAAAGAGTTTTGGTGATTTGTGCTTGCTACATAATGTTGCGATTTCGCTTTTAGCCCAACAGGTTAGCTCCATCAGAATGTGCGGTAAACAGTTCTCCATCTCACCTTATGAAATTACTGACTCTGCGACCTCATCTAGAACGACGCCTCAGAGATGATGTTCATCTCATTTTCCTTGAGCCATTACAGATACTATCCACCATGATTGAAGACGACATCTACCGTTCCTCCACACAATACCGGTGCTGGTCCTACACCAACGAAGCACTAGCTTCCCTTCGGCGAAGCACAAACGAGCTCGCTTCAGAACGAGTACGAGCAGCATTTGGGCGCCTTCGGAGTGCGAAGAAAGCTCAAAATGGCCCGGAATCGGAGCAGAGAACAGGAAATGAGAACGCTGAAGCCCAGCAGCCAGCAAAAGATGTCGAGACTCTGACGGTGGAAGAAGAGCTCAAGCTCATCCATTGGGGATGCAGCAAGATCATCGAGACTGGCAAAGTTATGACACCACCAATTCCTATGGAGATCAGAGTGAGAACACGAATCCATTCTCCATCAGACTACATCTGATGAGAATTTTTTCCATACAGGCAACAGCCATCCAGTTCCTGCGACGATTTTACCTCACGAATTCTCCTATGACTTACCATCCCAAGCAGATCCTTACTTGCGCTCTATTTCTCGCTACCAAGACGGATCATTGGCACATTCCACTTTCGGCGTTCGTTGACAAGATACCTGGCACGGAGGAGAAGGACGTCAGAGCTCCAGAGTTCCTGCTTATGCAGGGTTTACGCTTTACATTAGACGTGCGGCATCCTATGAGGGGTCTTGAGGGAGGTATTGGGGAGATTCTGCAGCTACTGAAAGAAAAGATAATGAGGCTGGATGGGCCAGATCCGAAAATCAGAGTTGGCAAAGCAGCTGATCGAGCAAGTCAATGGCTCAGAGTCGCTGCGCAGATGACGGATGTGTACTTTATCTACACCCCTTCCCAGATCTGGCTCGCTGCACTTACGGCTGCCGATTCAGATCTAGCCAACGGTTACCTGTCTTCCAAGATGGATCATCTTGGCCCTGCAGCAGCAAAACATCGGACAAAGCTGGAACTAACAGTTGGATCCTGTGCTCAAATACTCTCAACTTACAAGTCGGAGGACGAGGCTGACGGGGCGGAGCAGAAGGAGATGAAGAGAGAAATGAAGCGTATTGGCAGGAAGCTTCACCTGTGTCAAAATCCAGAGAAGATGGACATCGTTGCTGTGACGAAGCAGAAGGCTGCGGAGAAAAGGGAGGGCAGTGAGAGCGACAAGGAGAGGGTCCTGAAAAAGAGGAAGCTGGAAAGAGAGAGACTTGAGCAGGATGGCGATGTGTTTGGGCCTTCGTTGAAGAGTTCAAGCGGTTGATTCAGCTAGCCTGCGAATCCTCTTGAAGCTGGACGAGGATTTATGGAGTCGTCCCTGCTCACTAAAGGGAATCAGTGACGAACAAAGTCTTTCAGGTAGGTCTAAGAACGTGGCAGCGGGCGGACCTCATGCTTCGGACTCTGTTGGCGAATTTTGCCAGGCTTCGAAGCTCGATAGCCGCCGTCGAGTCTGCTTTTTCACACGGAGTACTACCTTGGACAATCAGCAGAACTGCAGATGCTGCTAAAGGTTACCATTTTACCATCCTCTAGGCCGTTTCAAAGACTCGACGCCAAATCCAGCGTGGCTTAGAAAGCACTTCATGGGAACCTTCTTAAAACAGTATGGCGCTTTTCCCCACGTCGATCATGTTGATGGCCCACTCAAACCCCAAAACGATATGCTTTTGTGTCCCCTCGCATTCCATTCGTCTAACAGTCTCGGCCGGCCATTTTCTTGTCCGTGGACCCTGTGCTAAATACCCTCGGTATCATCCTGAGAACCTATTCAGCAGTGGCACCGACAACCCGTGTTTCCTCTCCATACAGTGTCATTCTGAATACCTCTTTTCGTCTGCTGTGCTTCTGGAACGATTGATCTTGAACAAGAGACATCCTTGTCGAATTCTCGTACGTCTTTGGCGTCTGTCATGTCTCTTTGTTGACTGGCGACGTTTCCTGTCCTTTCAAGCATGGCTGCATTACACCACAATTCACCGAATTCGCATGACTTTGAACAAAAGTCCGAAGACCACATTGATCTTTCACATGTTGAAAAGACAGCCCATGTAGAGGCTCAATTTGAGATTGATCCAGTCATTGACAAGCGGGTTACTCGAAAATTCGACGCACATATTCTTCCGTGGCTATTTGCAATCTGGTCAGTTCAAGGCATTGCGGCCGTTGAAAAGCGCCGCAGGATTGACTTCCTGAGTAGGTTGTTTGCGTTCATTGACCGCAGCAACATCGGAAACGCCCGCATAGATGGTTTAACGACAGATTTGCATCTGGATGGGAACAAATTTAATGGTTGTGCTCCTACAGCTCGCTTTTCCGCCATCAAACCCGCTACTAACCAAGCTCCTAGTTGCATTGGTCGTTTTCTATGTGCCGTACATACTCGTGGATGTGCCGTCAAACTGGATAATCAAGAGATTTCGCGCTGGCTTCTATCTCCCATTATTGATCATCTGTTGGGGAGTTGTCAGCACTTTTCTTGGGTTCACCAAATCGTACGGCGGCCTCATCGCTGCACGATGCCTTTTAGGTCTGTTCGAGGGTGGTCTTTTAGGCGGAATGGTTGTATATCTTGCCATGTTTTATAAGAGGCATACCATGTTGGTTGGTTTGCAGAATTCCCTTCATTCATGGCATGGTTGCTGATTCTCTGAGGGAAAAGGTGAGAATAGCATTGTTCTACTGCGCTGCTCCATTGAGCGGAGCTTTTGGCGGCCTACTTGCCACAGGCCTGGCGCGAATCGAATACGGTGGTTACAATCGTGGGTTTTCCCGGCTCCGAATGTTAGCCCCGATTAACAAATGTCTAGGTTGGCCTTGGATATTTTTCATTGAGGGAATCATCACTGTCTGCGTTGGATTACTAGCGATCTGCTTCATGCCACACACCCCGAAAGACGCCAAATTCCTGACTGAGGAGGAGAGAGCTGTGGCTCTGCATCGCATGAAACTTGATTCTCACGGTGCCACCACCCAAGAAGATGTAGGACAAGAGCACTTTCAATGGCGCTGGGTGCGAATGGCACTGCTCAGTCCGAATACGATAATTTGCTCACTGGCCTGGTTCTTCCTCCTTGTGCCGCTCTATGTTAGTATGGTCGGGCGATGCCTTAACCTCCAAAGCTAATGATCTTGCAGTACAGCTACTCATTGTTTGTTCCAACGATCATCAGAGCACTTGGTTACACAGCAACAATAGCACAGCTTTTCACCGTGCCACCAAACCTTGCCGCCTTCTTCCTCGTCCTCGTGTCTGCAGGATTTTCCGATAGACTTAGGGCTAGAGGGCCTTTTATGCTGGGTGGATGTCTTCTGGCAATCATTGGATATGCCATGCTTATAGCTGCAAAGCGACCTGCTGTTAGTTATGGTGGCAAATTTTTGTGGCTGCAGGAGTCTTCCCAGGTGAGTAAGAATCATCCAGCCAATGGTCGGATCGGGCCCTCTGATGAATGACCCGCAGGTTCCCCAATGGTAATGGGTTGGCTCTCGAATAATCTAGCACCACATTACGTACGAGCTACAGATGTTGGGTTTCAAATCGCAATTGCCAACTGCCCGGCGTTCATTGCTACGTTCACGTATCTGCAGAAAGACGCGTGAGTGTTGTCCTTGCAAGAGACGTGATGCTATGTACTTACAATATACAGGCCTGGCTACAAAGTTGGTCACAGCATCAATCTCGGCGCCTTGGTGCTTTGCATCACAGTCTGCTGCGGCATTTTCTACTGCCGATGGGAAAACCGGAAGCGAGAGCGTGGTGACCGAGACATGCATTTGACTGACGGTAACAAAGCTTTGCTTGGCCATAGGCATCCACGTTTCCGGTACACAATATAATTCCGTACCACACCACAAAGCAGGCACGGAAGGAATGAAATCCAGGCACCACGCTTTCATTTGCACGTTGCATTCTCCAACTGGGTCTGTACTGCAGAGTAGTCCACCATGTATATGATCTGATGCCTCGTCGTATATCCCGCATCACCACGAACTCAAAACTCGACTTCAGTAAACGTGTTCGGCTGTTTTGCCGAATGACTTGGTGGCCTGCATGAACTCTGTTTTTGATCTTCACCTTGGAAGCCGGAACAAGCTTAGCATGTCTTTTCTATATTTGGCAAGTACTCGATACGGTACACTCCTTAACTAGTCTGTGCCGCTGACTGCTGTATACCACTCTTGAGCCTCTCGAGATATCCCAGCCTGTCGGGAAGCTCAGGTCGGAACCGAAGCCTGCCGTTCTTCTCTGCTCCGGCTAGCTCGTGTATTCACGCTGTGGCAAGCCGCTTCTCTTCCACGATATGTCGTCAAGTTTGTGTTGCACAAAGGCCTGTGAGGCTGCAGCTCTGGAAGCTCCAGTCGGGATGAATGTAGTCACCCCAGGCCCCCATATTACTGGATCACAGTCACTGTCTCCTCCGGAGATATGCAGACTACCAGAGGTTACGTGCCCTCTAAGCGACTCTCTGGCCATCTCGTTTCCTATTGTGGGTGCTGTCTGCATGCAGCCTCTCCTTGAGGATACGCACTGGTACGATGACTGCATGTGGCAGCGCACGAGCTTGATGAGTCCAAAAGAGGTTGGACCCGATTGCATTCGTTCTGATAGCTACGACGTCCAGACACTCCTTGGGTCATGCTCCACCTTGGGTCAGACTCCACGATTGATGCTCCCTGCTGCACTTCCAAAATGCGTTATCCGGAACCAGACACATCCATCCTTCAGGTCGCGCATGCTCATGGCTCTAGAACCCTTCCGTCCTGGGCGACTTGATCGTTGCGCCCGTATTTCAGCACTGTTTTCGCTAAACAACATACTTGTTCCTTCGCCTGATTGGAACCATGCAACACCGCGGCAAGAATCAATAGTCAAGCTTAGCCTAAACATAGGCTCAGAACATACCCTGGCTTCTGCCCGTTGCTCTCACAAGACTGTGGCTGTTTTCAGTTACTACTGCATCCTTGGTAGCAAATCTCAGCCTCTAAGGCAAGGAAACAATATCAGACATGCAGACGAGGTTGCCGCTTCCCGAGGAATTCAAGATGGGCATACGATCAACAGCGAATGCTTCCTATCCTAAGACTAGTATTGCAGGATGTCTTACAAGTGTCCTCGGACCAGCAGTGTGTGTGCTGGAGAAGCGAAATCCCCAAAGAAGCAATCTTTTGACCTCCTCAATGCGGTACGGACTTCTATAAGAGGAGCTCATTCTTCCTTGGAAGTCTTATCCCATCAGCTACCAGCATCAGCTCTTCCTTGATTCTTCAACCCTTGGTGTTCAACTCGCCGATTTCATTGTCACTGACTGTTACCTTTCCAATCGAAAGAGACGAGACGCAAGCAGGATGATGCTTTCCATTCTAGGTTGTGCCAAAGTGGCAGTGGTTGGCCTAAGGTAAGATTAGTTGCTAATACCTGTCTATTCCCCAAGTCAGTTGGGAAATACAATCTATCAAACCTTACTTGTATCATAGCGCTCTTGCCGCAGCAAATCCGCTGCCAGGAAACACCGACTACGGCTACGGGGCCCCTTCCACTACCAAGAAAGAAGACTGCTATCCATCGACTATCACTTCGAGCGTCTATAAGACCACCACCGTTCCAGGCCAGTGTTATCCATCGACCATCACCGTTCCAGGCCAATGCTATCCATCGACCATCACTTCGAGCGTCTATAAGACCACCACCGTTCCAGGCCAATGCTATCCATCGACCATCACTTCGAGCGTCTATAAGACCACCACCGTTCCAGGCCAGTGTTATCCTTCAACGGTCACAGCTCCAGGCGGAACTGTTACCGCGCCGTGTTATCCTTCAACGGTCACCGTCACTAAGACAGGCCCGGGAAGCACATACACAGTCACCACAACAGGTCCAGGCTCAACCGTTACCGCGCCATGTTACCCTTCCACGGTCACCGTCACCAAGACAGGTCCGGGATCAACGGTAACAGCCACAGTGACCAAAGAAGGCTACCCAAGCACTGTCACTGTAACCAAGACGGTAACGCAAGAGGGCTACCCGTCCACCGTGACCGTCACCAAGACGAAGGAGGCAGTCTGCACGACCAGCACAGGCTACGGCTATTAATATTGAATTCTTTGAAAGGGTGGAGATGCCTATGAACAGGAGGCTTCTCAGAAGATGGAATGAAAGCTCACCAGGCTCTGAAAGAGAAGTAAAAGACATGTCGCTCCTTTGGGATTTCGTCTCTTCATAGTATATAGCTGGAATGATATACGTGTAAGCCAATGATGATGCTGCTTAGGTTGCAGATACTAAATGAGGAAGCTTCACGGTTCACGGACTGACTGCCCCTGACTACTCGTATGTTTAGGCCATCGACGGAGAAGCTTGATGACAAAAATAATGACAGCACGTGGTGGGTAGATCCGTGGAGAATTGTGTCGTCTTTTTTGTCACTGCGTCTCGGTACATACGTAAGAGCCAATAGTACCTATTCCGTAGACCGGATTGCCAAACCATGCTCCTCTCTTTTTCAACCCACCACCTTAGCAAATCCAACGGCCACTTCCTTGATAGAACCATCTCAGTGGCCGTTCCGCAGTCACTGCAGCGCTCTGAGACCTGTGCCGCTCTTGAGTCCTTAGCAATGCGCCCTACATGAACTTTTTGTGTTGCAACCCGCCCTATTTGATTGGACTATCTCTCCTCCATTTTTCAAAGCCCATAGGTCTTCCTGTGCCGAGATGCATGGCGAGACTACCTGGAACTTTTCGTCTAGGTTACTGGCTGATGAGTTGACGCCGTTCTCCAGATAGACATGCAAAGGTGCGTCAGTGGTAGACATGCCAAATGTGTCAAAACGCTTCTGTTCTCGACATATTGTACCAATGCATATTTATCCATCCCCATTCTACTTGCTACTTATCAATGTACAAAATGTCTACAAGTTTCAGGCTGCAGGTCCAAGAATAGTATGAAACAGGCAATTGCTAGAAGTTTGGTCTAGAGATCATTGGCCCTTGAGGTGGTTGATGTGACGACTCGGGGAGGGTACTGTAAGCACTACCTGAAGATCAAAGCGCTGAAATGCTAGGATGATTCGTCAAACGCCCCGATCGGCCTTTAACTCTGCCTTCGTCCAATGGAGCAAGGCCCAGTAACGACAATGATAAGACTGATCTTGGTTAGGTTGCACTGCCATAGTGCCTCATGATAATTGTCATTTGGTCTCGGCCCCCTCTTTGCTATCGACAGCTAGTTTCCTGTTCTGCGGTCAAACATGGAAGGGGGAAAGGCCTCAGAGGCTGTTGAGCACCAAAGTTATGTTCTCGAATTCCACTGACCCGGCTCGGACCACAAAGGAGCTGCTTGCCCATGGCATCGCACATACATTGACGAATCGACTCAATGACATTGAAAGTCGGCAAGAAACAACGGCAGGGCAACGGCAATGTGGTTGTCGGGCCCTTGCAAGACAGCAAGCTAGGTTTCTGTAGCCTACATCCTCGGTTCACGAGCCTGTTTGTTTCTAAATGTGACGTTTGGTCCCAGTGGACTTAATGTACCCTGGTGTACGGGATGAAGCTTTCAAGCACCAATGTCCATCAGCGTTCTCACATGTCTTTGCCCTATCAAATTTGTAATGCCGGCCTGATGGATTGCACCATAAAGATGAGCCTGTACGGGCAGTCATCAAGGGTTGGGCTTGCCAACAGTCCTTACCACTCCTGGGATTCTTGAACGGCCGCGGTTTCCTGGCGAATAATCATACAGGGCTTACAATCATCCGGCGAGGTCTACATAGAGCGACCATCCTGTAGTCTTCTTAGTCTGCGTGGCGCCTGGGAGATAAATCGGGGCAAGATCAAAGAAGAGCTGTGATGAAGAGGTAAACAGATTAGAAGGCGAGCCGTGCGAAAGACTGTGGAAAGCTGCTCTAAGTAGTGGTCGTCGATGGAATCTGTCGCGGAGGGTGAATGCAGAGGGCAGACGCCATCTCGTCTTTATAGTTGAAAGGAGCTCCATGACTGTATTGGTGACGTTCTTGATAGGCTGCGAGTACAGCGTATCGAGGGAAGCAGTTTCTGGCCGTCGTGGAAAGGGGGGTAGTTTTCATGAAGAGTGAGGTAGGGTAAAATCAGACTGGGTGACAGAAAAAGTGGTAGCACGTCACATGACCCGCGGTGCAACAGACGCCAAATACGGCGGAAAACACCGCGGGAAACAGCGTCAGATGAGGGGGAACACTCCTGATCTTAATTCTCCAGCCTCTTGCTAAATTTGAAATAAGTTCTATATAGAAAGGACATTAATCGACCTAACAGTATCTATTTGCCTAGGTTCTATTTGTGCCTGCCTTTGATTGAGAAAGCTGATATTGCTTGGCATAGCAGCAGCAATTCTCAATCTACCGCCAAGCTTTCGCCATACTTTCCAAATCCATAATAGTATCTGGCTGACACAGCTTTGTGAAAACTAACCAGTACGATGCCAGTATTACCAGGAGTATTATTATGCTTTTTTGCTTGCCATAACCATAGCATTAGTTGCAAACTGAACAAACCTCACTGCTTCCTCACCAAAGTCTCGATGTGAATAGTTGTATGAGCAAAGGAGAATGGATGATGACGGTGGTTCGGAGGAGGACGAGAAGCTGAGGAGTTTCTTTCCCTCGTCTTTTGGTGGCGGCGAGAAAGGAAGGAACATCGAGGCGCAAATCGACCGCACTAAACGAGCGACGGGGCCTGCCAAAGTAAAGCAAGAGGACTCAGACTCGAAAAGCTCGAGGCATAGGACCGATTCTGACCCCGAGGACTCAGACGAAGATGAAGATGAATACCCGACGTCGCATGAACTGGTTTTTAAGACGCAGGAAAGGGCGGTCACAACCATTACTGTTGATCCAGCAGGGTCACGAATGATAACGGGGTCAACCGATTGCACAATAAAGCTACACGACTTCGCGTCAATGACCCCGACGACGCTACGTGCCTTCAAATCGATTGATCCTACAGTTTCGAAAGCCTCGGCGAATGCCGAAACACATCCCATTCATGTCGCCAAGTTCAATCCTAATTCTCCAAGTCAAGTGCTTGTCATATCAGCCACTCCTCAGGCGAGAATTCTTAATCGAGATGGAGAGGTCATTACTGAGTTTCAAAAGGGCGACATGTATCTACGCGATATGAATATGACAAAGGGCCACGTTAGCGAGATTACAGCTGGGACATGGCATCCCACAAACTGGGATCTGTTCGTTACGGCAGGCACCGACAGCACGTTGCGGATATGGGATGTCAATTCGAAGATGAGGCAGAAGACTGTCATCGTACACAAGTCAAGGCAGGCTGGCTCTGCAGGAAGGAGCAGAATGACGGCCGTGGCCTGGGGAAGCCAGGTCGAGGGAGGCAACAGTCTTCTGGTAGCCACGGCGCTGGACGGAAGTCTGTTGCTGTGGAGTGGAGAGGGACCATACAACAGACCAAGTGCGGAGATCAAGGATGCTCACACTGGTGGAACGTGGACGAGCGGAGTGGATATCAGCCCAGATGGTAGGCTTGTGATTACAAGAGGCGGTGATAATATGATTAAGTTGTGGGATACGCGAAAGTTCAAGCAGCCTGTCAACTCGGCCACTCATACGTCAACATCAGCACAATATCCGACGTCTAACATTCAATTTTCGCCGAATGGTGCTTCTGTCATAACAGGGTCCGAAACCGGCCACCTTCATATTCTCAATCCTGCAACACTGAAGCCAGAGCTGGTCACTCCTGTCACTCCCAACTCACCTCTTATCACCGTCCTTTGGCACGCCAAGCTCAATCAGATTCTCACTGGCTCTGCCAATGCCGAAACGCACGTCCTGTACGACCCGAAGATCTCGTCGAAGGGTGCCGTGACGATCATGTCCAAAGCACCAAAGCGACGCCACGTCGACGATGATCCCAACTTCACAACAGATCTCTCTCCGGGAATATCTGGTGACATGATCATCAACCCGGGCACCGGTCTTGCTGGCATCCAAGCTGGAAACAGCTACGCTTCACGCCACCCCACGATCGGACTTACTGCATCCGGAAAGTCCAGAGATCCTCGGCGGCCGCATCTTCCAGCTACAACTCCATTTGCGAAAAATCAGCCGGATGCGAAGCATGTCAAGACGAGCATTCCACTCAGCTCGATGCGGGACGAAGATCCGAGAGAGGCATTGTTAAAGTATGCAGATAAGGCTGAAAAGGATCCAATGTTCACAAATGCTTGGAAGAAGACGCAGCCTAAGACCATCTATGCTGAGCTGAGTGATGGGGAGGAAGAGGAGGGTCCGGAGAAGAAGAAGATGAGGACTTGACGACCGCAAAGACTGAAGATGAAAAAATGAAAGCTACGAGCATCAACCGAGGGAAGCACACCCCACCGAATGGTGAAGGGTGCTCACCGTCACGGGCTGCGCTTGAGATCACACTGCATCACACAGGGAAGAGCAGCGTTGGCGCACAAGATAACGTTGAGTTTTGGGAGTCAAAAGACGTGAAAGCTGGAGAAGGAACGGCTGGGTTGGGCTGGCACAACCGTTGGACCATGGTATCTTACTTTCGTGAAAGAAGTGCTTGGCTGGCTTTTACCTGCCTTGAAGAATGTTGCCACATTGAGCTCCTGTGTTAAGACGAACATGAAGACGAACATGAAGAAGAAGAGAGTTGGTGCAGTTGCGATGGCTATCATCGTCGCATGCAAAGCTCGCTACCACAGTATATTAATATCGTGTCGTCCAAGCGTCCTCCTTGGAGTGCACCCCACAATATCATACTTTCGGGAAAGCCAGAGAATATAGATATCGAGGTCAATCAAACGATTTCACTTCCTCACAACTGGACCTCTTCATGAAGATAATGATGTGTGGTAGTCTGTAGCGCACAGTCCTGGCATCTCCACGACCGTCTTGGGGGCTGAGGGAGCCACTGCCACAAAAGTCCCCCAGTCACCTCTCGGCTGCAGGTTTGACATCACCAACAGCCCCCATCCATCTGTCCAGGACTCGGCCGGAAAGACACCTCGAGCACCAGATTATTGCCAGACTGGTCTTCACGTGTTCAAACATCAAAAAGAGTCTCTTGGTACCTGGCGATCGAAAATGAAACTCCAGACGAGTTAGCAGAGCTTCTGAGCCGAGTTTCGCAGGCCGACAGGAACTCAAGTTCGCCATTATGTGGATACCAGAGCAATTCGATCCATCAGCGAACTACAGCTTGCGACATACGGATCATGTCGCTGCTCTGCCTCATGATAGAGTCGGTCTAGTCTCCGAGCTGCGCGAATGGAGTTCCATCATCGGCATTGTCACAGCCATCGTTGGAAATGTCCTCATCTCTTTCGCCTTGAACATACAACGGTATGCTCATATCCGAATAGATCGAGAACACCATGAATCGCATACGCCTTCGTCGAGGGGTAGCAGGAAATCGAGCAAGGGAAATCGAGCGTACGGTGCGGCGAGGCAAGAGCAGATTGCGGAGGAGAGAGCGAAGATCAATGCAAATGCGCCAGGACCTGGGAATGCACACGGCGATGGCACAAGACAGTCGAAGGACATGAACAAGTACCGAGATCAGGATGAGCACGAGAGGTCTCCATTGTTGAAGTCATATGACTCCGGCAGTACTCTCACGACGTTGGAGAAACGTTCAGAGAATGGAGAGGAACGCAAGTCCTATCTGAAGTCACCGTATTGGTGGGCGGGCATCATCCTCATGACAATTGGGGAGGCAGGTAATTTCCTAGCCTATGGCTTTGCTCCAGCTTCCATCGTCAGTCCACTTGGGGTAGTTGCTCTGGTCTCGAACTGTATCATCGCTCCGTTCATGCTCAAGGAGCGCTTCCGAATGAGAGATGGCTGGGGAGTATTGGTCGCCATCGCTGGCGCTGTAACTGTTGTGCTCAGTGCCAAAAACAGCGAGACCAAGCTCGGACAGGATGAGCTGTGGGGTGCTATTTCACGCTGGGAATTCCTTACCTACGTTGGCATAACCGCAGGCGTGATCATTGCGCTCATGATTGCGAGCCCAAGATATGGCGACCGTACGATACTCATCGATCTGGGACTTGTCGGCCTGTTTGGTGGATACACAGCTCTTTCAACCAAGGGCGTTGCATCCCTTCTTTCCGACACCTTATGGATGGCCTTGACGTTTCCGATTACTTATTTTCTCGTCGCGATATTAATATTCTCTGCGTTGATGCAGATCCGCTATGTCAACCGCGCACTTCAGCGTTTCGATTCAACGCAAGTCATTCCCATCCAGTTTGTTCTCTTCACGCTCTCAGTCATCATTGGTTCGGCCGTTTTATACCGCGATTTTGAATCTACCACCGCTGCACGAGCAGCAAAGTTCGTTGGAGGTTGTCTCTTGACATTCCTTGGAGTATATCTAATTACGAGTGGGCGACCTCAAGATAGCGACGAGGAAGAGGGTGAAGAAGGCACAGACGAGGAGGAAGGGATTCACCTGGTCGATGATGAAGCTGATTACGACGATCAAAGTCTTTCGAGACAGGAGACTAGAGACAGCAATGTCTCGCCACGAAGAATTTCGACTCGACCACGAACACCCGACCGTACGTACTCAGATTCAGGCACCGCCACCACTTCATCTCAACCCCAGACTCCATACACGCCATCTCCCTTCACCTTTCCTTCCACCACAAACCCAAACGCGCTGAGAACCAGCGACGAGCGCGACGAAAATTGGTTCACATATCCCACCCACTCAGAACGAACCCCCATCTCCCCTGACCAACCATCCCCATTCACCCGCGCGCAATCCGGCCCACCCCAAACAGCAATCTTCACCCGCCTCCGCCCAACCCAATCCCATCAACAACAAACCCCCACCACCCCCACAACACCACGCCTCTACCTCCGCTCCCCCAGCACCCCAACGGCCACGGCCACCGACCCCCATCGAACGCCAACTGCCACCGCAGCCCTCCGCGCCCACCTCTCCCCCTCGGACTCCCCCTCCCCAGGCACACCTGGCCCCGCCGTCCCCACAACGGGCTACCCACATCCATACCCCCCCCTCAATCGCGCCACCAGGGGTAGCTTCGGCCGCCTCCTCCCCGGCCCACTGCTGAGCCCGCTTTCCTCGAGCTTGAGCGCCGTCGTTGCGGAGTCGTTGCGAAGAGGCGAGGGGACAGGCTCGGTGGGTAGGGCGAGAGGGAGGTTGAGTGGGATTAGGAGGAAGAGTAGTAAGAGGCCTGCTGTTGTGGGGATGGCGAGTGATGGTGTGGTTCCTGTCGCGAAGGGGTTGTCAAGGGGCCTCGATGAGGATGGTATGGGGTTGGAGGGGGGAGCCGAGGCTGACAATGAGATCCGAGAAGTAGTGAGTGGCGAGGGGAGTACGGAGGTCAAGAAGGGGAAGCTCCAGGCTATGAGTGAGAGTTTATCGGATTTGGTGGAGAGGAGGAGGACCAAGAAGAGTGAAAGTCCCGGCACGAGTAGTGAGGGGAGTCCAGCGTCGAAGGCGCGGAGGAGGGACGAGGAAAATCCTGGTGCTGAGACGGCTCGTTGAAACGGCGTATTATGTATATGTGGTGTTCTGTGCGTTCTTAGTGGTCCTGGTCCTGGTCCTGGTCCTGGTCCTGGTCCTGGTCCTGGTCCTGGTCCTGGTCCTGGTCCTGGTCCTGGTCCTAGATTCAGCTTTTCTGGTTTTCAATCATCCATACAAACGGCACGGCCGGCACATGAGACATTCATAATCGTAGCTGCACAGCATGGCATGCTCCCTCATGCAGACGACTTAGCTAACAAGGAAGAAGCAAGCCCAGTTTCTGGGAACCTTCCTTCCTTGGCCGGCAACGCATGCTCGTTCTATTATTGCTGGGGCTCAATATATAGCCACCCGCCCTCCCTCCTATCCTTCGCCCTGCATTCAGAGTACCTGCTTATTATATCTCCAGCCTCTGGTGCATCCTTCAGCAGCAGCAGCAGCAGCAGCAGCAGCAGATTCAAGGGGGAGGTCGAGGAGTTTATGGCCGCACAATAGATTTCTGAGCCTAAGTCCGGGTAGGGGTAGATGGGGGGAAAGCATACATAGCAGATTTGCTTCTTCGGTTCGGGAATGGGCTCTCTCTCTCTCTCTCTCTCTCTCTCTCTCTCTCTCTCTCTCTCTCTCTCTCTCTCTGTCGCTGTCGCTGTCGCTGTCTCTCTCTCCCTCCCTCCCTTCATTCCACAGAGCCAGAAGCAACACTCTCACCCTCTCCCTTCCCCGCGGACCCACCTCCTCCTCCATCCCCCCTCCTCGCCCTGGCCCCCTCCTTCAACTTCTCCCACTTCTCCCTATACCTCCCCACCGTCTCCTTTAACTTCCCATTCTCCCTCTCCCGCCTCGTCAACTCCTTCTCACTCCTCCGTACAATCTCCTCTAGCTCCGCGATCCTGGTCGCTGCCTTCTCGTCCCTGGCTGCTGCCTTCTCGTCCCGGGTGGGGACTTTACCTTGGCTGTTCTCAGGTGTTACAGGGCTAGACTGGGGTTGATGGGCGGCGATGGAGCGTATGGAGTAGGCGAGCGCGGCGGAGGAGGATTGCGCCGAGGCTTCGAAGGTGTGCAGGCGTTTGGAGAGGGTGTCGGTCATGACTTTTAGGGCGTTGTTGGCGAGGGTGAGTTCTTCGAGGGTCTTGCCGTGCAGGGTGGGTTGGTTGGATGACGGGCGGATGTGGCCTCCCCTGCTGGAAGGAGGTGGTGCCGGGTGGGGCCTTTGGTCGGTGAATTTGGGTTTGGCGGTTGGTGGGAGGGTTTCTTTGGCGTCGACGAAGTCTTCCATGTTGTCTTCGGAGAGGTTGGAGAGGTGGCGGGCGTGGCGTAGGATTGGGGGGGAGTCACGCTCAGGTCGGGTCATTATGTCGGCGTAGGAGATTGTGCCGCCCGTCGTTGGGACGACGTAGAAGGATTCTGCTGGGTTGGCGGAAGAGAGTTGACCGTCTTGGACGGCGCGTAAGGCGGCTTTGGAGATCATTTGAGAGTAGTCTAACTGGTTTTCGACAGCAGGGGGAGGAGATTCCTTTGGTTTCGCAGGGTTGTCCTGTTCGGGTGTCGAATTTGCACTGGATACAAGGGGTAAGCCGGCGAAGGCCAGAGGAGCGCTGAGCTTGGACATCAGTGACTCAAGTGTATTATAGAATTGCTGAAAAGGTGCATCATTCATGGAGGCCGCTGATTCTGCTGCTGGAGGTGGACTGATAGGTGGAACATCAGTTGTACCATTGGTGGGTGGTGCCCAAGAAGGCGTCCCACCATTTGATCCGTCGTTCGAGCTGAAGAAGCCTGATTGTAGTTTTGAAGACTTTGGAGTGTCTCGTGCTCCTCTTGCCCTCGTTTGATCTGTCGCAAATTTCCCAGGCACATGTTGCGCTGATATCGTAGGCGAAGCTGGTGCAGCTCTCCTTTGACCACCAGGAATGCCTCTTGCAGATGCTAGATTACTAGCTATCGACGACGAAAGATCTCGTGCAGTCGTACGTGGACCACCAGCCAGTCTTGGAGGCTGTTGCAATACCTCTGGACTTGTCGGCTGCTTGGATGTGTCTTCAGGTAGCGGATCCGACATCTTTCCTTCAGGTTTGTCCTCTTCAGCATCTTCAAGACTCTCCCATTTCTCATAGGATTGCGGATGCTCATGGCGAAACTTTAGGATTTGTCCTAGCTTTTTGTGATGTTCTTCCAGCAGGTGGAGGGTACGAAGGGCCTGGACGTAGGCATCAGTACTGCGCAACTGTGAAATCATCCTTGAGCTTCTCACTTCTGCATTTTTCGTATCCTGAGCTGCATGTGCAAACTCTGCTGCCGCCAGATCATGCTCCTCGCTAGCAGCCACAGGATTTGATCGTCGCGTTTCGAGAACCGCATTGCGCGCATGTGTGTGTGCCTAGGAAAGCTTCAGGATCGGTTGCAGAATCCAGTAGAACTGGTGCTCTCACCAGAGTGATAGGAGAGCCTTCCATTTTATTCGGGTCGCTACAGGCGAACTGACGTGCGCATTCGCGCGGACGGGATCGGTCGAAAGGAGTAACTGATTATTCTGTGGGAGTCGATGTTGTTGTTGCGACTGGCGCAAGTTGGGTGTGGGCTGCCTCACGACCCGAAAGCTGAAGCACCTCGGCTGGCAAAGGATACGAAGTCCACCTGGCTTCTTCCTCGTCAGCAAGGCGACCAATGAGACAATTGATGTTCAAGAATTCGATGTTGGGAACTCTGTTTCCTCAATATTCGTGGTCTGCTACAAACCGTGTTTTTGTTGTCGTGACATCACAGCGGTAGCGGTGGATTGAATGAGTTGCGGTCCCGCATTTCCACTCCATCTGGCACCCACACCCCCGTCAATAGCTTGCATCTGATACTTGTCTGTCTTCGCGACACGTTGCAATGGAGGCAGTACCTCAAGTTTCACTGTCGTCGCCGTCGATGTTGCCGCGCGGGATCAAAAAGGTGTTGTCAAACAGGAGCCGGACCTCCATTCAAGATCCTGGTAGCGAGACCAGCAGCGCCCAAGGCCTACGGAAGTCTACCGACTCTACAAGGGAGCATTCTCCAAACGACTTGAGCAGAAACTCCAGTCGCGATGGCAGTAGCAAGTCAAGTTCCAGTGGGATACGAAAGCTTATACCCGGCCACGCAAAGCGAAGGAGGAAAATGCGTGATGCTGGATTATTCCAACCAGACAGTGGACCAAGGGACAACAATCTCACCATAAACACCACGAAGGAACCTGCTCCAATTGCGAGAAATCACAGCTCAACAAGCTTGCTCCAAGATGATAATAGCTCTCTCCTGACAGATGATTCCGAGCCTTCCTCGTAAGTGCAATGTTTATTTCTTGGGGCTACACCCCAACCCATCCTCCTACAAAGCACTCGTTTGAACACACATTTTACTCTCCGACAGGAGAGCTTACCCACCATTCATCCCAGTATTGCATCCGTCATGTCTTAGATTAGTCGATTGAGGATTCGATCTTCCTATTTCTCCATCCCCAAGAGCCTATGAGCTAACGACGTGGCCCTCGTCCGCAGAGCTCGGCTTCCCCTCTTGACCCACGACTCCCACGCTGGCTATCTTACACACTCGTCGCCACTTATTGATACAAGTACTGTTAACGACAGCAATTCGATCTCGCAAGCTCAAGCAAAACCGAAGCCGCCATCCGAAGAACCCATCCAAAGTCCTGCCCTGAGCGGGACCAATATTCCCTCCATAATACATCCTCCTTCACTACCTGCAGAAGATACGACACCCGCCGTGTCTTCTGCGACATTGTTTGACCGAGCGAACACCCTTGGCCTTCCTTCTGAATCCCGGTCCAGTCGGAGGAAAAGCATTAGCAGTTCCGTTCGTGGCATCAGCCCAGGGCGAAAGTTAAGAGAAGCCTTTCAACCTGGAAAATCAAATAAGAGTCCAAGAACTAGCCCAGACAGACAGTCGTTGCGCGGCAAAGGAAACGACGTGCAAACAACTGAGGCCGACACCAATGAAACTCGGCCCTATACTCAGACAAGCAGCCCAGCTCCTTCCCCCTTGCTAACGGGCGTGAAAACAGACCCGTCTGATCGCCCGAAAATCCCCAATCCAGGTCTTCCCTCTCTAAATATCAAAGAACGACCACAGACCCCTCCGAGTGCCGGATCAAACCCTCCACTGACAACGGTGACGCCGCCCACTCCCGTTGATTCTAGGGCGCCGACCCCAAGGTCTCCAACACGAAATCTGGAATCCTCTGCACTGCCAAATGAAGGAAGCGGCATACTTGTGAGCCCCTCGGGTAACATGATATCGCACCGGCGGATGCGCTCGGAATCAGGATCACTGCATCAACCCAGCAAATTGTCAAATGCGATTTCCGCGCCCCTTACTCCTACAATCGAAGAAGCAAAGACACCTTACGTCAAATCAGATTCGAGAAACGTTACTCAAGGTAGTGGGTTTTTTTCATCCTGGGTTTCAGCCGCACAGAACGCTGCAAACACCATCAGCAATACACTCAATACACAGACCAGAAGCCGATCTGGAACCGAAGACACAGAGCCAGAAAAACCAGTATACGCCGACGGCGATCCCCAGCCGAAAGCCTCAACCGCTGCGGAGCCCGGTTCGTCGAAGAAGCAATTGGCCGTTGAAACACTGGGTGCAGGTGATCTGAAGCTTTCCCATCTCGGAATTGGTCCGGAAACAAAGCAGAACGGCGTCGCAGGGCCTGATATGATGGAGGCCCGGAAAGACTCCTCTATTCGACGCGACGAAGCTGCGGCAAATATCGAGGACATGTTGGCGAAGCGCGCAGTATCTGCTGCATATGAAAAGCCGTCCGAGGACAACTCAAAAACACCTGTTGCCGAACTGTCAGACCCAATGAACAGTCTGAGGCATAGTTCTACGTTCAACAGCAACATATCAAGCGAGTTGCAAACGACTCCAAATGGTAGTGTTCTGGATGGCGAGACAGGCTCGGTGAAACGCAATACCAGTGTCCGGAGTCGGCTGAAAGAACGGCGGAACAGAGGTTCCTCTACTGCCACTGGGGCATCTACCATAGGAACACTTCTTGCTGCCAGTGCTTCAAGTCTAGCGAATCCAGCGGCAGGCCCAAAGCTTACAGGATTCGCCGTTGCTCCAAAGGCACGCAACCGGTCCTTTCATCAACTCTTCCGAAGTGTTCCTGATGATGACTTTCTCATCGAGGACTACAGCTGTGCCCTGCAAAAGGAGATTCTACTGGCTGGTAGGATATACATATCTGAAGGGCACATCTGCTTTTCAAGCAACATTCTTGGTTGGGTGACTACGCTCGTCATTTCCTTCGAAGAGGTAATGGCCATAGAGAGAGAGACGACTGCCATGGTATTTCCGAACGCCATCGCTATTCAGACTCTGCATGCGCGACACATTTTTCGAAGTCTGCTGAGCCGGGAAGCAACTTTTGATCTGATGGTAGGTATCTGGAAGGCAAGCCATCCAGCAGCTTTCAAGAAATCCATCACCGGCAAACAATCAGAAGAAGAAACTGCGCAGAAAACGGACAAGCCAGCTGAAAGCGACTCGGAAACCGACGAAGGATCCGATGACGAAGCCGAAATTTACGACGAAGATCAGGAAGAAGAGGGAGCTGGCAGTTTTGTAGAAGCTAGCAGTCTTGCAGGAAGTGACATCACGGACGGCGCCCGATCTGTTACGAGAAAAGCTTCGGCGATCAATGGTGGTGCAGCAGCTTCAGCTATGCCCTACCCTCCCACCGCGGGGGATGGGCAAGGGACTGAAGGGGCAGTGGCAGCAGCTTCTGCTGCAACGGTCGATTTCCCTGGTCCAAATACTCATGCTCCCACCGATTGCACAGACAGCGCAACTCATTACGACAAGATTATCAAGGACGAAAGCATACCTGCTCCTCTAGGCAAAATATACGCCATGCTATTTGGACCGGCCTCGGGGGTGTTTCTCACCAAGTATCTAGTTGATGAGCAGAAAGTGACAGAGCTCCAGTACGAAGATGACAAGAAAGGGCTGGGAGACCAAAACAAATCCCGGAGCTACTCGTACATCAAGCCGCTATATGGCTCGATCGGTCCAAGGCAGACTAAATGCATCACCTCCGAAAATTTGGACGCGTTCGACTTGGAGAGATCCGTTTCAGTAACATGCACGACGCAGACTCCTGATGTGCCTAGTGGCAACGTCTTCAGCGTTAAGACAAGATATTGCTTATCGTGGGCTGCTGGCAATGCCACCAGACTGCAAATGAATTGCACTATTGAATGGACTGGGAAATCGTGGTTGAAGGGTAGGTTATCCACTCTGCCGATAGATCTCGCGACTAATTTCTATACCTAGGTCCAATAGAGAAAGGTGCAACGGATGGGCAACAGACATATGGGAACGATCTTGTCAAGGCGCTCAAGTCGGCTGTATCCTCGCGACCGCGCGCTGCGACAGCTGGATCCAAGGGGCTCAAGCCTGGCAAGCGAAGAAGAAGGGGTGAGAAGAGTGCTAACGTGGCACCAAAGTCACAAGTACTCAAACGTGCCGATGAGAGCTGGGGTCTCCTCGAACCTTTCCGAGGCACGTTTGGTCCTATTGTGAGCATGTGCAAACCCTTCGCCGGCACCACGGCCGTTGTTACCATCATAATGCTGCTCTGCATAATATGGTTTAGACGTCCTGTTGGTGGCCCTACTGGAGGGCTTGGATATCCAGGCTATCCCAGCTCTGCTCGTCTGGCTGCTTACGAAGAAATGTGGCAAAAGGAGGAGAGCGAACTATGGTCATGGTTGGAGGACAGGGTTGGTATTGAGGGTCTTGCATTGCAAGACGACTTGCAGCCGAAAGGCAACAGGGCATCTGGCCGGACAGCGAAAGCCAAAGCGAGAGGAAGGCAGAAGATCCTGGGCAGCAAAGACGTTGACGCTCGCCTGAGAGAAGAGCGTATGACGGAAAGGGAAGTGGAAGATGCGATCCGCGTTACGCAGGAAAGGTTGGAGGTCTTAAAAAGGGTTATGGAGAAAAAGAACACAGGGCGAAAAGGCAATGGTGCTGCCGACGAGGATTCTAAATGAAGCTTGCGATCATGGCATCTAGAATGCGATCTGGTGAACGACGCGAAGCATGGGTCATCCATCGTCTGGTTGAGTCAGCATTGGCTTTTGGTGAGGTCGAAAAGAAGGCGTTGCTGAGATCCACGAGGAGTATGAGGCGAGGACGTGCAGCGGTAGAAGTAAAGCAAGCATCGGACCTTTGAGACAATGTAATATGACTATATTGTCCTTTTTGGTTTGTCCTTGAATCCGAGACCCTAGCCACGTCTTGGCAACAATGAGGTGGTTGCCTTTTCAGGAAAAGCGCGCTTTTCCTTCCGCCGACGCGGCAAAGCGTCGCATCTACGGTGTTTGATTCCATTCCACAAGAAAGACATGTCGCGTCCACTTCTCCCTCCTCACGCAGCCTGCCCTTGAGCCTTTTTCACGGATACTGCAAGCATGATCGACTACAGCAAATTGAAGGTGACGGAGCTGAAGGAGGAGCTACGAAATCGCAACCTTCCTCTGACAAAATTGAAAGTAAAGCAGGATTTTATCGAAAAGCTATTGGCAGCAGACGCCGCTGACGAAGCATCGAACAGCCCGGCAGCAGTCGCTGGTGGGGGTGACAAGGCCGCTTCTGTGTCAGATGGGGCAGGGCACGAGCAGGAGAGCGCTGTGGTAGCCAGAGAGAAAGCGTGGCCGAGCCAGAAGGATGAATCAGAGGAACACCAGCTCGCGAAAGGAAGCGCGCAAGCTCCTATTGGCGGGTTGGAGAAATCAACAGCAACGGAGCATGACGAGCCCAGAGAGAAAACTGTCGTGGACGGGGACTCGCAGGCTTTACTGGCTACAGAGTCTCCAGACACTACAATGAAGCCCGCCCTACCACCCACACCTACTGACGATCGAGCAAGTGAGCCTCTGTCCCAGCAAAATGCGACTTCCGTTGATGTCCCGGATGCATCCTCCACTCAACCCACGGAGCAGCGAACTCCGCATTCTAGTCCAGATCGTGCCAATACTTCGCAAGCACAATCGGTGCCACCGTCATACAGGAGCACTCCTTCCTCTGGCCCAGTCCCTTCCCTCGAGCTTCTAGAAGACTCCAGAAAACGAAAACGAAGAAGCGTCACGCCTCCTCCTTCTACCATTGAGATGGCTCAAAAAAAGGCCAAGGCAAGCGATGGGAGTCCACGTGTCACGCAGAAGGAAGGATCTATCCTGGTAGAAGCATCGCAACCGCAGAAAGATATCGAGGTCTCTATCAATGGGCGCGAGATTCAAGAAAGTGCTAGCGAGGAGGCTCCTCAGGTAGAACATGGACCTCTTTCAGCCCCACAAATTGAAGCAACAGACCCACATCAGAGCGCTGGGCGGCGCACCTCGCCGAGCCGCTCACCTGCACAGCGTACATCGTTACATAAGGAAGATGAGCAACCATCTCTGCCTAAACAAGAGGACCAGCATTCGCCGTTGCTGTCACCTGTTCGTTCGAGGCCTCGTTCACCGACTCCTCTTCAGCGCCGGTCTCCTTCACCACCAAAACCCCTTGTTAGTGGAGATCGTCTTGTATCACCTGCCAGACATCCTGCCACTTCCTCACTGTATATCCGCAACTTTAAGCGACCTTTGCATCTTCCTTCTCTACGATCTCACATTTCTGCTGTGGCTACCTCGCCCAATACAGATGCCGGCAAAGATTCAATCGCATCGTTTTACCTTGACGGTGTCCGAACGCACGGCTTCGTGTCATTCATTTCGATTACTGCTGCATCGCGAGCACGTTCTGCGTTGCACAATTCTCGCTTCCCAGATGAAAAGACCCGAGAGCCTCTCTGGGTTGATTTTGTACCTGATGAGAAGGTGGAAGAATGGATTGAAACAGAACAGAGGGCTAATGGAGGGGCCCGAGTAGGAAGGCGATGGGAGGTCGTGTATCAGGATTCCCCAGACGGTATTGAAGCTATCCTGCAAGAGGTAGGTAGTGGTTCAGGGGTCGGTTTTGCACCACAAAGAAGACCTTCGGGTCCCATGGGAAGGCGAGAGCCAGAGATTGCTGCGGGCAACTCCAATGCGCCAGGAGTCCATCCTGAGCGTGCGAGATTGCTTCCGTCGGAGGATAACATACCTCAAAGAAAACAGTCAAGTCTGCAGCAAGAACCACGGCCTGAACAAAGCGGCACAGGGTTCAGAGCTCTTGATGACCTCTTTCCGTCCACTACGGCAAAGCCGAAGTTGTACTACAAACCAGTTGATACGCAGATCGCAGAAGAGCGGTTGGACATGATCAGAGACCTGGGGAACTTGGCGGGAGCGAAAAGTGGGGACCCAGACATGAAACGGTACTCTCTGGAGCTCGACAGAGGCCGAGAGGAGTGGGTGGACAAGGGCCCCGAATTCGGGTATGGAGCAAGAGGTAGAGGCTTCGAGAGAGGAGGGCGAGGAGGGCGAGGAGGATACCGGGGGAGAGGTGGTACAGGCAGAGGGAGCGATACCTGGCGGTCGGGTGGCAGATACTGAAGTCCGAGGTTGCGCAAAACCGAACTGTCATCGGTCTAGATCCTGCACAACATGGACCACCGTGTCGAAGAATGCTTTATGCAAGATCTACTTACCACAAGTCTGAGTGGGTGTAGTCTGATGGTCACCGCTGTGGCACTGGTATCAGCCTGCAGCCTGTGACGTACTTCCTTCACCATAGCCAGGGCTACTCTCATTTCCTCGTCTTGGCACTCCTTCGTCGGGGGGCTGGCAGGAGAGCGGGGAGGAGAGTTGTCATGCCTCCGACGCCAAGACTGCCGAGGCGGAAGCCCCTGGATTAGCGTCTCCGGGCCCAACCTTATTTCGGTCTCCGTACATCATGATATGAAGGGAAATGCCATGGCTCTGGTGTCTGTTTCGTTGATCGTGTTCACCCAACCATGGGTGTCCAATTGCACTCACTCTTGGATTATGCGCTCAGCCAAGTCAACGCTTTGGCCGGCTGACAGCATGGGTGTTAGCATGAGAAAGATCAAAGCCAGCGCCTCCCCTCATGTCCGCAGCAAAGACCATACCATATCGGAGGTGCTTGTTGGATACGATGTGGTGCCTTCAGCTCCCGACCCTTTTCTGACTACGCGCGGTGACCGATCCGGAGGCGCGCGAAAACTGGTCGCACAAGCTGACATGGCTTGGGATCTGAATCCTGGGTAGAAATACTCTCGAACGCCAGTTTCCTAATTGTTTCCTATCGCCCCATTATCCTATTACCTGATCTCTTCCTGTGCCTGTGTGCGCAGACAGTTCCAGATGCTGTCCCTACTTCCTTCTACTCTACTGCTTGTCTCCCTTTTCGCCTCCACTGTTCTGACCTCCTCGATACCTCCTCAAGCTCAAAAGGCGTATCAGAATGCCATGAGCATACTGGAGAAAAGGTCCAAAGATGACACATGTAACAAAAAAAGTGTTGTCGTTCGAAAAGAATGGTACGCTTGGAAGAATACGTTGATACCTATGTGCTACATTGCTAAGAGGATTGATATTTCAGGCGCGACCTGTCAAAGCCAGAACGCAGAGACTACATTGCTGCAGTCAAATGTCTCCAGGCGAAGCCAGCAAGGCTCCTCAGCCCCGAGCTTCCGGGGATCCTGAACCGCCGCGATGATTTCACTGCCGTGCACATCAACCAAACCCAAATCATCCACTACACCGTCAGTACACCTCTCCCACCAAGCCCCGTCCCCATACTTACCCAAACAGGCAATCTTCCTCTCCTGGCACCGCTACTACTCCTATCTCTACGAAACTGCCCTCCGCAGCGAATGCAACTACCAAGGCTACGCCCCCTACTGGGAATACAGCCTCGATTCGCAACGCGACCCCGCCCAATCCCCCCTCTTCGACGGCTCCGACACCTCCCTCGGCGGCAACGGTGACTACGCCAACAAAACCAACGCCACCGTCAACATCGGCGGCAACGGCGCTCCCGACTTCTTCATCCCCCGCGGAACCGGCCAAGGCTGCGTGACCACCGGTCCCTTCGCCAACACCACCATCACCCTCGGCCCGATATCCGACCCCTACAACCCCGGCCCCCCACCCAAAAACTTCTTCGCATCAAACCCCCGCTGCCTGACGCGAGATCTGAACCCCTACATCTTCAAACGCTGGCTCAATTGGACCGTCTTCGACACCTTGATCTCCAGCAACACCATCGGCGACTTTCAAACCAACCTGTCCCCGGCCCCCGGCGCCGGCGAGCTAGGCCTCCACGGCGGCGGTCACTTCGGCATCTCCGGCGACCCCGGCGCAGATGTCTTTGTGAGCCCTGCAGATCCGCATTTCTATCTGCATCATGGAAATGTTGATCGGACGTGGTGGATCTGGCAGAATCTGAAGTGGGAGGAGAGGAAGGACCGGATCAATGGGACGAGTACGTTTTTGAATACGCCGCCGAGTAGGGAGATGACGCTGAACGACACGATGGATTGGGGGGTGCTGGATGATGGGAAGGGGAGGAGGATCGGGGAGTTGATGAGTACGATTGATGGGCCGTTCTGTTATGTTTATGCTTGATTGGAACTGTTGAGGCGTAGGCATGGGGAAGAGCGTGTGGAGCTCGTAGGTGTGCCTGGAAGCGTTATGAAGAGGGTGGGATTGAGGTGGTCGGTGATGTTCATGCTGTTCCCTCGGTACGGCGGCATTTTGCTTTTCATGGTTTGTACAGAAGAATGATTTTTTGGCATCGGGTATCTATGTTATAATGCCAATGCTGGCTACCAGGACGAAGATGAGTGGGGTTGACCCCTAGAAGAGGAGTGCGAGCATACTTCATATACAAGGAGATCAGCCAGATCCTCCAGCTTCTTGTCAAATCCGAGCACTCGGGGCTTGAGCCATCTTTGGACCCTTCAGCAGCAAAGTTGCTCCTTGCACGAGTCGCGGTGGAATTGACTTTTACACATGCTTCGTGTTTTCGCCTCAACTCGTCCTGGACGATCGTCCCACGGTGGCCCGACGACGAGCTTTGCCCAGGTTTCTTTCAAGGATTCGATGTGGGATTTTTTGGCCTTCGAGGGCGCTGAAAGCGATGTCAAAGCAGAAGTCTAGCATTGCTATCCTCGGCTTCTGCTCCTTGAGAGACATCTGTCTTCCTCCGACGTAATCCGCGCGCAGGTATGTACTGGGGTGGTATCCTCTGATGACTAATACTTCATGATCTTTTAGGTTGATGACATTCGTAGTGCCAGCCGCTCTCTCTCTCTCTCTCTCTCGGACGATGAGAGCATTCGCACGAATCTGTTTTCGGATTTTCGACCTTCATGCTGTAAAACCAAAATCACATCTGGCCTTTTCGCTGTAACCATCTCTTGAAACATCTTTTGTGCGTCTCGCGTGTCCTTCTCCTGGTTTCCGAGGGATCTCGCCTCCGTTTACCTGAGGAGGGTGTTGACATCAAAGACGCTGACATCCAGAATGCCATATCTCCCGCCTGTAGCAAATCTGATATAGGCATCCACCTCTTGGAGTGTTTGGACTTCCCGTGTTTTCTAAGGTTTCTCTACTCCGCATCTGGGTCACCATCTATCATCGTCTCATACTCCACATATTCTGCAAGAACGCAGGGTTCAATGAGAACAACGACGAGATTGAGCTTGCCCTTCGGCGAGCCGGCAAGCATTGTTCAAGGGATGACCATGAATATCGACTTCATGAGCGAGGCGGCGCAATGGTTGAAGATGGTGGGACATGATCTTGTCGAAGTAAGAACTGGCTGATTCGAAACGGTGTCTGAAAGATGTCGTGGTCCTGCGACATGAATCGATAACATCCCAATAGGAAGTCAACCACAAGTAGCGCACCGACGCTGTGACGGCAACGCTGACAACGCAAACTGTCCCTTACTTATATCAAGCCAACGGCATGGTAGAATCAACTGCTGGCTTTAAGCATGTGTCCTCAGCAAATGGTTTCTAGAATGGTGCCATCAACAACTAAAATCGCTCAAATAAAATAGTAGGCTGCCTGAAAGCCATTTTCTTAACGTGCTGGCCGATTAATTTGGGCTTAGTGTTCTGGATTGGACTGTCCAATCCTTCTTGCATAGACTCTGGGGGCCTGGGACCCAATCCTACTGGATGTGATGTGCGTGAAAGGTGGATGAGAAGGGATGGTATTATTACGAGCTCTAATCAGGAGAATCCACTCTTTCGGATCATCCCCGGCGAGAGAGAAAATCAGCATTTGCCCAGTTCGCCATAGAAACTGTTTGCAGGACGAGAGTGAGCCGACTAATGAAATAAACGCCCAGAGGGCCTAAAACCGCATACGGGCAACTAAACTTGACACCTGGTCTTTTGATGAACTGGTGGCTTGTGAGTGGAGATTTCATGCCTGGTCTGAGTCTCCATTGTCGCGACCGCCACTGCATCTGTCGCGCCTAGTACACTTTTCGCTCTATCCTGATTGAAGATTGAAGATTGAGGATTGGACAATCTGCGCATCGGCACGTAATCGCAGGGGCTTGTAGGACAATCATCAATGCAATGCTACGACGAGGCCGGTAACGATTCCGGTTTGGACGGAGGGCCTTGAGCGAGATTTGATTCACTGCCGCTAAACGCATTCCCGTCTACGGAGTATATCTATCTGGTACAGTCGCTAGCGAAATCGGCTTCCGGCCCAGGAGCTGCCGGAAACTCTTCCGCACCTCGCACCTAGGTTAATTTAAAATGACTAGCTCAGCCCGCCAGTCACCCTGTAAAGGCCTCTTTACACGCTTACGGTGCTGGAAGTCATCTTCCAGCAGCGTGTGATGAAGCTAGGCCAGCTCAATCCTTAAGCTAGCACGTGACATTGCTTGGCACAAGGGTCTACTACGGTAGGAGGCATAAGTAATGTAGGTCCACTTTAGTAACGCTTTGTAAAGATACAACATTACAATGCGCCTATTCCAGACTTGCCTATTTAGTATCTTGTATACAAGAACGCTTAGTAAAGCGACAGGGATATCGTGTAAGGGCAGCAGGGATATCTGTAAGATGGGCGTTTTCTTCGACTTTACTAGTGCCCCACATACATTACTTATGCCTGGTACCGTAGTATACTTCAGGGTGCGTAGTTACTCGTAACTTAGAAATCAATCACCCTCCATATTTTACAACCGTACTGATGCTGTACGTACATTTATAGTATTAGTAATACCGCCTTCTGTGTATCAACCAGAGGCATGATTATAGGACTATCAGCGGTCCTCTGCGGAGGGCATATTAGACCTAATAATTGATTTATTAACAATAGGCATGCAAGTGCTGTCATACGCCTGTGTAACTCGATTGATGTGGGCTGATTTGAGTGGGAACCTTGCAGATGCATGCCTGGGCCTCGGCCGCTGGACGCCAACTCTGAGTTGTGAGGCTCCAGGCTACAAGGTGTCGACAGTCGGGATGCGACGACTTCTTTTCATTGATTCCCCAAGGTATGCGGCAAGGAAGTCACCGCATTCGAGGTCATCATGAGCTTCGGATTCAGTGTCGGCGATTTCCTTACGGCGATTGTGATTGCTAACAGGATCCGGAAGGAATTTGTCGATGCTCCAAGCCAATTCAAGGACATTTCCAACGAGTGAGCTATCTGAGCAGATGATTGACTGATGCTGATCGTTTCTTTGCGTTCGACAGAGTCAAGGGCCTTTCGAGCGTCCTTCGCGATATCGACGACCTTGTTCTACCTGAGCGAGAGCTCACCAGCGAGCAGCAGGTACAATTCCGCGAGATAGCTGAGGGATGTCGCAACGTACTCAAATCACTCGAAGACACATTGAAAAAGTATCAGGAGTTAGATTCCAATCCCAAACCCTTCGGCAGGAAGGCGCGAAGGGTTTGGAAGAGGCTGAAATGGGAGCCGGAAGATATAAAGGAGCTCCGAAGCCGCATTGTCGCGAACATCGCCCTCTTGAATGCGTTTCAAGGGAGAATCACCAGGTAATCGCCCTTCTACCGAGAGTGGGCACAGCTGAGCTGAATCCATTCAGTCAGATATCTCTGGCCACGAAAGACGGCGTGGATCGGTTGCATCAGCGCCAAGATGATCAAGAGCGTCGGGCCATATTGGATTGGCTCATTCCAATCGACTACGCCCCTCAGCAGAGTGATTTTATTAGCAGACGGCAGAAAGGAACGGGCCAATGGCTGCTGAATTCGGATGAATACCGGGCTTGGCTGAACGAAAGCAAGAAGACATTATTCTGCCCGGGAATTCCAGGAGCGGGTAAGACGATGATTACATCTATTATTGTCGACGATCTATATACAAGATTTCAAAATGACGCCAGTGTCAGTATCGCGTATATATATTGCAACTTCCGGCGGCAGCAAGAGCAGAAGCCCACGGATCTGCTCGCAAGTCTGCTGAAGCAGTTGGTTCAGGAACAACTTTTCATGCCTGAGAATGTGAAGAGCCTTTACGAGCGCCACAAGGACAAACGAACGCGCCCCTCCTTTGACGAAATATCAAAAGCATTGCACTCTATCGTCGCGGGTTATTCCAGGGTTTTCATCATCATCGATGCGCTGGACGAATGTCAAGTTTCTGATGGAGGTCGTCAACGGTTTCTTGCAGAATCATTCGATCTTCAAGCCAGGACTGGAGCAAGTCTCCTTGCCACTTCACGCTTTATCCCAGAGATTGTCAAGAAGTTTGAAGGAAGGAGTAAGCTGCTGAAAATCCGTGCCAATGATGATGATTTGCAGAGATATCTGGACGGACATATGTTCAAGCTGCCATCATTTGTCTCACGCAACGCTGATTTGCGAAATGAAGTCAAAGGTGCGATTATCAATGCGGTCGATGGAATGTATATACTCTCCACGCCATCCGAATGGACAATATCGGTTGACATTATTTAGGTTCCTCCTCGCACAGCTTCATCTGGATTCACTGATCGGAAAGAGATCGCCCAAAGCTGTCAGAACTGCGTTGAAAAAGTTGCCGACAGGATCTGAAGCATATGATCAGGCGTACAAAGAAGCGATGGAGAGAATTGAAGGCCAGGAGACAGATCTTGAAGATCTTGCCAAGCAGGTTCTATCATGGATCACATGCGCCAAGAGGCCCCTAACCACGTCAGAGCTTCGACACGCCCTAGCCGTGGAGATCGGTGAGTCCGAACTAGATCAAGATAATATTCCGGAAATCGAAGATATGGTTTCTGTGTGCGCAGGACTAGTCACTGTTGATGAAGAAAGCGACGTTGTTCGCTTAGTTCATTATACAACACAGGAATACTTTGAGCGGACCTGGACTTCGTGGTTTTCTAATGCACAAGAAGACATTGCGAAAACTTGCGTTACTTATCTATCATTCGATGATTTTGAAGCCGGTCCTTGTCCAACAGATGAAGAATTCGAGGCGAGGCTAGAGCTGAATCCATTCTATGAATATGCCGCGCGATATTGGGGATATCATGTCAATACAGCTTCGACAAAGGTTCAACATTCAATTCCAGAATTCCTTGAGAATGGAGCCAAGGTCCCCTCCTCCAACCAGGCTATGATGGCTTCTTTAGAATATCACCGCCGCGGTCACAGTCAGAGGATGGCTAAGAAAATGACAGGGGTACATCTTGCGGCATATTTTGGACTGAGAGAAATGACATTAGCTTTACTCAAGAATAGACACCAACCAGATATCAAGGACAGCAAAGGTCGGACGCCGTTGTTGATGGCCGCAGAAAACGGGCGGGAGGCGGTGGTCAGGCTGCTGGTGGAGCGGGCTGACGTCGAGGCGGATTCGAAAGATGATTATGGTCAGACGCCGCTGTTGACGGCCGCAGAAAACGGGCGGGAGGCTGTGGTCAGGCTATTAGTGGGGCGGGCTGACGTCAAGACAGATTTAAAGGATAATTCTGGTCAGACGCCGCTGTTGAAGGCTGCATTATACGGGCAGGAGGCGGTGGTCAGGCTGTTGGTGGAACGGCCCGACGTCG